>ERZ772772.13-NODE-13-length-113747-cov-18.878734_pt1 | contig 113747 bp, 120 predicted proteins | sample MGYA00511484_ERZ772772 | MGnify/ENA primary metagenome ERZ772772 (study PRJEB29015, sample SAMEA2737913) | human oral metagenome | biome: human oral; feature: human-associated habitat; material: dental | place: China | collected 2088 ... | reverse complement strand
CGGCTGCTACCGGGCCGGCCGCGCGACCGGGCGCCGGACGGGCTTGCTTGGGAGCAGCCGCCTTCTTCGGCGCGGCGCCGCGGCCGGCTTGCGGTGTGGGAGCCGCCGCGGGAGGCTGATCGCCTTTCTCGGCGGCGCGAATGCGTTCAGTCACCCGGCGCACCACCGGCGCCTCGATTGTCGAGGACGCCGAGCGGACAAACTCGCCCATCTCTTTCAGGGTGCTGAGAAGTTCCTTGCTTTCCAGTCCGAGCTCTTTCGCTAGCTCGTAGACACGGACCTTGGCCACTGATCTCCTTCAGGTCCAGGCCCCTTGCCCAGACCACTAGTTGTGCTGGTTGCTCATTGCGGCGTACTCATCGAGTGGTCATGAGCGGCTGCCCACCTTCTGACTGCGCGTGATCACGGCGATACCCGGCCGCGCCCACGCCTCAACGCGCCGTAGCGGCACTCAGCGTCGGGACTTGGCGAGTTCCTCGGGTTCGGCCCGAAGGACACGCGGGACTAAGCTTACCGCCTTGGGTGGCCCACTGAACAACTCGGCCCCGCCGACGACCGGCGATCACCACGGCGAAGTGGCGGACAGCCAGCGTCGTACCTGGTCAAGACAGCCAGTCGACCAGTATCGAGTCATCCACCCGGGTGCGGAAACTGCGTGCGAACCCGCCGCGTTCGCGGGCCGCGGATACGCACCCCAGGATGGCATGCAGCCAGGCCCCCCGACCGGGCATCCGGCGTGCCGGGTCGGCGATCAGGACACCATCGACCAGCACGAACCGATGCAGTTGGTGAGCCGGAGCCACCCGCCGGCATCCCACACAGGTACGTTCGGGCCCACCCGTCGGCTCAGCCGCCATCCGACTGCGCGGTGTCGGGTCGGATGTCGATGCGCCAACCGGTCAGCCGGGCCGCCAGCCGGGCGTTCTGGCCCTCACGACCGATAGCCAGGCTCAATTGGTAGTCGGGTACGATCACCCGGGCGGTACGGGTATTGGCGTCCACCACCATGACCTGGGTGACCTTGGCCGGGCTGAGGGCATTGGCCACGAAGCGGGCGGGATCGGCGTCCCAGTCAACGATGTCGATCTTCTCCTCGTTGAGCTCGTGCATGACAGCCCGCACCCGTTGTCCCATCGGTCCGATACAGGCGCCCTTAGCGTTGACGTCGGAATGGTTGGAGTGCACCGCGATCTTGGTCCGGTGGCCGGCCTCCCGGGCGATTTCCTTGATCTCGACGACGCCCTGCTCGATCTCGGGTACCTCCATTGCGAACAGCTTGCGGACCAGATTGGGGTGGGTGCGGCTGACCACCACTTGTGGGCCACGCAGTTCCTTGCGGACGCTGACCACATAGACCCGTAACCGTTTGCCATGGCCATAATCCTCACCAGGGGCCTGCTCGGTCTGCGGCATGATCGCCTCGATCTGGCCCAGATCGACCCGCACGGTACGAGAATCGCGATCCTGTTGGATCACCCCGGTCAGAATGTCACCTTCCGAGGCCGCGAATCGCCCATACTTCTGTTCGTCCTCGTGCTCGCGCAGACGCTGGAAGATCACCTGCCGTGCGGTGGCGGCAGCCACCCGACCGAAATCGCTGGGCGTGTCGTCGTATTCGCCGACCACATTGCCCTCGGCATCCAGTTCGGGCACCATCACCGCGACCTGGCCAGCCCGGCGATCGATCGCCACCCGGGCCCCCGGCCGGGCATCGGTCGTCTTTTCATAGGCGTTTAGCAGGGCATCCTCTAGGGCTTTCAGCAGGTAGTCGAGGGGAATCTCCTTGTCGTGTTCGATGGCGCGTAGCACAGTCAGGTCAAAATCCATCGGTTCACTCTCCCTCGGTCTGGTCGTCGAGTCCGGCTTCGGCATCGTCCAGGCGACGGTTGAACTCCACCTGCACTATGGCCCGGGCGATCCGGTCAAGGGGGTAGGTCTGCGATTCGCCCGCGATTTCGACCGTGACAGCCAGGGCATCGGCTGCGGTTATCCGGCCGGTGGTCTGTTGACCCGTCGCATCGACGATCGTCACCAGCCGGCCGGTGTTCCGCCGGTAATGCTCGGGCCTGGTGAGTGGGCGAGACACGCCGCGTGAACTCACTTCTAGGGTATAGGGCTGTTCCCCCATGGCATCGGCGGCATCCAGGGCTGCCGAAAGGGCTCGCGTGGCCGCCGAGATCTGGTCCAGATCGGGGCCGTGGCCGGCGGGACCATCGCCGTCGACGATCACCCGGATCACGCGTCGCCGACCAGCCGGAGCAATCTCAAGATCGTCGAGTTCCAGCCCATGACCGGCCAGCACCCCGGTCAGCAGCTCGCCAAGCTCCGCGTGGTTCATGCGTGATCCTCTTGTCGGATTGAGTTGCGCCCTGATCCGGCAAGTCTAAGGCATCGCAGAAGCGGTATCGTGCCTGTCATGGAAGCATCGACCGGGTGGCGCGCAGTTTCCCGCCGTCATTTCCTGGTTGGTGCGGCCGTGGCACCCGCATTGGGCTGGCTGGTCTCGTGCACTCCCAGCCCTCTGATCGATTCCGGCACCGAGCGCACCCCGATGCCGGCCCCGACCGTCAGCGAACAGTGCCTGGCCGCTGCGGAACTCACCCAGGGATTGCTGACGATGACCATGGCGGCCACCGAGCTGCCCAACGTGACAGACCAATTCGCCGACTGGTGCCGGGCCCTTGCCCAACTGCACCAGACCCATCTGACCGTGCTATTGCAGGCCAACCCACTCGGCGGTGTGCAAGCCAATCACACTCCGCTCGCCACGCCCCCACCCTTCAGGTGGACGCCATTCGCCAACCAGGCGATAGCCATGGCACAGATCGCCGACGCCGAGTCGCTCCTAGCCGCCAAGGCGGCCGAGTTTGCCGGTACTGCCGAACTGACCAGCCCAATGGCATTATTCTGGGTGGCCCAGGTGGTTAGCGCCCGCACCCATGGCCTGGCGCTGGCCCAGGCCGACCCTGCCAGGCTCGGTCCTGCCCCGGTGGTCGGGGCCGCGGTACCGGCCGAGTTCAGCCTCGGCAATCCCAATGAGGCACGCCAGGTGCTGTTGAGCCATCAGCGCGCGCTGGTCTTCGGCCTACAGACCATCCTGGGCAGCAGCGCCCGGGGCGGCGAACACGACCCGGCTATCGCCACCCGCCTGGTTCAGGCCATGCAGGAACGCGACGCCACCGCGGCACAGCTCAGGCAGGCCAGCGCCGAGCCCGATCCGCCTGCCAAGCAATACGAGCTGCCAGGTCAGGCCGGCGATCCGGGCCAGCACCGCCAGATCTGGGGACGCCTGGAATATGCGGTGCTCACCGGCTGGGGACGGCTGGCAGCCACCGACGCCACCGCACGGGAAACAGCCACCGCCCAGATGATCACCCAGGCCGGGCGTGCCCGCGACCTGGGCGTCGCCCTGCCCTACTGGCCCGGCTGGGTTTGACCCCGGCCCACCGACGCGACCGGGCCGGAAACCGCCCGGCGCGACTTGCCCGGCCGGGCAGCATCATCGGTCGTCCCCGTAGGCCGGTTGCCGGTGGGGCCGGGAAACGCCGATGCCACGATGTACCCATGACCTTCTGGCATGACCTGTGGAATCAACTCGGCGTCACCTGGCCGCAGGCGGCGGGCATCCTGGTGGCATCCTGTGTGCTGTATCTGGCCTTCACCAGCGCGTTACGGATCTGGGGGCAGCGCATCTTCGCCAATCGATCAGGAACCGGGCTGGCCGTGGCGCTGGTCCTGGGCGCCATCGTGGGGCGTTCCATGCTGGGGCCGAACGTCACCCTGCTTGGCGGGCTGATCTGTCTCGGCACCCTGATCTCGCTGGAAGGCTTCTTCGGCACGGGACGCCGGACAGGGCTGATCGGGCATCGCCGGGCAGTGGTGCTGTACGCCGGCGGGCAGTTCGATCGCCCGGTGCTGCGCCGCTATCACCTCAACGAATCCATGGTCTGGTCCCGGCTCCGCCAGGCAGGGATCACCACCCCGGACGAGATCTCCGCGGTGATCCTGGAGGTCGATGGCAGCCTCAGCCTGCTGCGGGCGGGCAGCCATCCCGACCCACTGCTGCTGAGCAATGTGCGGGGTGCCGATCGGGTGCTCGACGGACGATGATCCGGTCCGCTGGGTGAGGACCGCTACGGCTGAGATCGCCGGTCCCCAACGCGCCACCGGGCAGCGTCAACCGCCTGCGCCGGAAACGGCCACCGCCCGGCTGCGGTTCAACCAGCGATCTCGGCCCGTATCTCGGCAGCCGCCTCGGCCACCCGCACCGCCCGGGCGGTTCCAGTGGCCCGATCGCGGATCTCCACCTTGCCCGCGGCCAACAGCCTGCCCACGACCACACTCGTCGGAATACCCAGCAGTTCGGAGTCGGCGAACTTCACCCCGGGAGAAGCCTTGCGGTCGTCCAGCAACACCGCAACCTGCCGGGTATCCAGTTCGGTCGCAAGGCGCTCGGCGGTCTGCTCGATCCCGTCGCCCTTGCCGGCCACCACAATCACGACGTCGTACGGAGCTACCGCACGCGGCCAGCACAGCCCCTTCTCGTCACAGGTCGCCTCGGCCACCACGGCGACCGCCCGGCTGACCCCGAAACCATAGGAGCCCATGGCGACGGTCCGCAGTTTGCCGTTGGCGTCCAGGACCTTCAGCCCGAGCGCCTCGGCATATTTAGTGCCCAGCTGGAAAACATGCCCAAGTTCGATGCCTCGGGCCAATTGCAGGGGTCCCGAGCCATCCGGAGACTGGTCTCCTTCGCGCAGTTCGGCCACATCCAGGTAGCCATCCGGGGTGAAGTCCCGCCCCACCGTCAAATCGGAGATGTGATATCCCGCCCTGTCCGCGCCGGTGAGCCAGCGGGTGCCGGGTGCCACGGCTGGATCCACCAGATAGCGCACCGCATCGGCCGCTATGGGCTGTCCCTCGGCCAGGTGGCCGATCCCCAAAACACCTGGCCCCAGATAGCCCTTCACCAGCCGGGGATGGGCGAGGAAATCCCCGGCGTCAAAGACCTTTGCGACCGCTGGGGAGACCGCGGCCGCCAAACGCTTGGGGTCGACATCCCGGTCACCGGGCAGTCCGATAGCCAAAGCCTCGGTATGACCGTCCGGGAAGGCCAGCCGGAACAGCACATTCTTCAGCGTGTCTGCGGCCTGCCAGGGCCGATCCGGCCTGGGAAACAACAGGTTTGCCTTCGCCACCAGGGTTTCGATGGTCGGCGAATCGGGTGTTTCGTGCTCAACCGCCGGTGGGGCCAGGGAGATGTCCTGGCTGGGGGCCGGTGGGCGGCGCACCGCCTCCACATTGGCGGCGAATCCGCCTGGAGAACACACGAAAGTGTCCTCACCGTTAGGCGAGATGGCCAGGAACTCCTCGGAAGCCGAACCGCCCATGGCACCGGAATGGGCGTTGACGATGACATAGTCGATGCCCAGCCGGTCGCAGATCCGGATATAGGCATCCCGGTGGATGCGATAGGACTCATCCAATCCGGCCTGATCGATGTCGAAGGAATAGGAATCCTTCATGGTGAACTCGCGCCCCCGAAGCAAGCCGGCGCGCGGCCGGGCCTCGTCCCGGTATTTGCTCTGGATCTGGAACAGCACGAGTGGCAGGTCCTTGTAGGAACGGTACAGATCCTGGACCAGCAGGGTGAACATCTCCTCATGCGTGGGCCCCAGCAGCATATCGGAGCCCTTGCGATCAACCAGCCGGAACAGATTGTCGCCGTAATCGGCCCATCGATTGGTGGCCTCATAGGGTTCCTTGGGCAGCAGCGCCGGAAACAGTACCTCCTGGGCGCCGATCGCCTGCATCTCCTCGCGGCATAACTCGGTGATCCTGTGCAACACCTTCAACCCGAGTGGCAGCCAGGAGTAGATGCCCGGCGCCGCCCGCCGGATATACCCGGCCCGTACCAGCAACCGATGGCTGGGCAGTTCGGCATCGGCCGGATCCTGGCGCAGGGTACGCACAAACAGCTGGCTCATTCGGGTGATCACAGATACTCCTCGGTGCAGGCGACTTCGTCAAGGTTAGCCGCGAACCGTCCGGGCCGCCCAGCCGAACCGCAGGTCGCCGTGGTGCAGGCGGTGCAGCGGGTATCGCCGGTATCGTCCACCGGGTCCCGCGGCCGTCCTCCGGTGTCCCCGGCGCGGTCCGGCCAGGAAATGTGACCGGACTCCGGCCAGGCCGGTGGCCCAGCCGCCCCGGTCCGGTCCCAGACGACGATCGCTGGAGAACCGGCCCGTATGCCGGATTCCGATCCGGGTGGCGGCCTGTACCGTGAATCACGGCATCGGCCGCCCGGAAACCGAGACCGGACGCAGATCAGCTGTTGCTCGGCGCCAGAGAACGGATATAGGCCTCGAAAGCCGCCGGATTACGCGACTGGAGGAATACCCGCCCCGGGCCATAGAAATCGAAAACGAACCCCTCCCCCGACTTGATCGTCTTCCACAATTGGGCGCTGGCAGCCTGGCGCAGTTGGAACCGCATACCCAGGTCGTAGGCGACGACATGGCCCGAGTCGATCACCACCTGTTCTCCCGGCTGAAGGTCGATGACGTCCAGGGCACCATAGACACTCAGCACCACCGTGCCCTGGCCGCTGGCCTGCAGACCAAAACCGCCTTCGCCACCGAACAGGTTCTGCGCGCCGCCCCAACGCGGATCGGTGACCACCGCATGCGAGTTCGCCAGCCAGCATCCTCGGGTGATGAAGAACGGTCGATTGGGTTGGACCACCAATTCCATGATGTCGCCGGGCAGCACGCCGGCGACATCCACCCAGCCGCCCTGCGGAGGAGCGGTCATCGTGGTGGTGAACAAGCTCTCCCCGCTCAACACCGACCGTTTCAGGCCCTGCAACAGGCCACCTTCCATCCTGGCGTCCACCTGGATGCCGGGACTGTGGGCCATCATGGCGCCGCTTTGAATCTTGATGGGTTCGCCGGGGGCGAGGAAGAGCCGGGCAACTGCAAAAGCGGGATTGTGCCGCAATCTGATTTCCATAGTCGATTGTTACCGCACCGCAGGGACTAGCTCTCGCTTCCCGATCCCGCGATGCGCGGCCGAACCGGTGCGCCGCGACGGCCAACCGCCTGGTATGCCCCCGCCGGGGTACCATCCTGGCTAGGCAGGCTGACGGCTCTTCCGCGGCCGGTCAAGCGCCTGCCTCTCAATAGAGCACCGTGGCGAATTCCCCAACCACACGGAACCCGACCCGGTCGTAGAGTCGCCGAGCTCGCAGGTTGTAGTCGTTGACATATAACGATACGACCGGATAACGCCGCCGGCACAGCTGCACCACCCGCGCCATCGCGGCCGCCGACAGCCCGCGCCCGCGTAGTCCGGGATCCAGCCAGACACCCTGTACCTGGCAGGCGCCCGCCCAGGCCGATCCGATGTCCGACTTGAACCACACCCGGTCGCCCTTTCTGGCCCCCATCGACCGCCCCATCTGCAGCAGCATGCGTACATATCGCTGGTAGGAACCGGTCGGTTCCAGTGGGCTGACGCCCACCTCCTCGGTGTACATGGCGATCGCGGCCGGCAGGTAGGACTCAAAATCAGCCTCATTCATCAACCGGACGCGCGGATCCGGTTCGACCTTGGGTTCGCCATCGATCACCAACAGCGGCTGACGGGGCCGCAGATCGCGCACCTGCCGCCAGCCCGGCCAACGCTGCGACAGCCCCTCGTACAGCCGGTTGACGCTATCGGCCGGTCCCATAATGGATGCAGCATCACGCCGGGGCCCGATCACGTCGATGAAGGCAGCCAGTGCTTCGCGATCGCCGCCGATCGGCACCACATTCGCCCCCAGATGACAGGCCGCCACCAGGCGGCCCTGCCGTAAATAGCCGAAAACCGAGCACCCCAGGTGAGCCGGTTCCAAACCCAGCGTGGCCACCCTCGAAGCAACGAACAGATTCGCTACCACGTCGGTGCGTAGCAACTCCAGGAGCTGTGGCAGGTCCTGTTTATCCAGGACACGAATATCCCCGCTCAAGGCACAACGATCTCGGGGCGGCCTTTTTCAAGTCCCAGCTCCTCGGCCAATCTGTTGGCCTCCTCGATCAAGGTAGCAACGATCTCGTCCTCGGTCACCACCTTGATCACCTCACCCTTGACGAAGATCTGGCCGCGCCCGTTTCCCGAGGCCACGCCAAGATCCGCCTCCCGGGCCTCGCCGGGTCCGTTCACCACACAGCCCATCACCGCCACTCGGATCGGCACCGTCATGTCCTTCAAGCCCTCGGTGACCTCCTCGGCCAGCCGATAGACATCCACCTGCGCCCGGCCACAACTTGGGCAACTGACGATCTCGAACTGCCGAGGGCGCAGATTCAACGATTCCAAGATCTGGATTCCGACCTTCACCTCCTCGACCGGCGGGGCCGACAACGAAACCCTGATCGTGTCGCCGATGCCTTCCGCAAGCAATGCCCCGAAGGCCACCGAGGACTTGACGGTGCCCTGGAATGCCGGGCCGGCCTCGGTCACTCCGAGATGAAGTGGGTAATCGCAGACCTGGGAAAGCCTGCGATAGGCATCCACCATGATCACCGGATCATGATGTTTGACCGAGATGGCGAACTCTCGGAAATCGACCCCTTCGAACAGGGCCGCCTCATTCAACGCCGACTGCACCAGCGCGCCGGCGGGATCCTGCGCATACATCGCACGTAACCGAGTGTCCAGCGAACCGGCATTCACCCCGATCCGGATCGCGGTGCCATGATCCGCAGCGGCCCGGGCGATGTCCGCGATGCGGTCATCGAATGCCTTGATATTGCCCGGATTGACCCGTACACCGGCACAGCCGGCCGAGATCGCCGCGAACACATAACGTGGCTGGAAGTGGATATCGGCTATCACCGGGAGCTGCGACCTGGCCGCGATCGCCGGCAGTGCATCGGCATCGTCCTGGCTCGGTACCGCCACCCGGACGATATCGCAGCCGGCAGTGGTCAGCTCGGCGATCTGCTGCAGGGTGGCGTTGACGTTGCTGGTCGGCGTGGTGGTCATCGATTGCACCGTGACCGGGGCATCGCCACCGACATAAAGGTTGCCGACCCGCACCTTACGAGTGGCCCGGCGAGGCGCCAGAACGCGCGCCGACGCGGCCGATGGTGTCCCCAGGTTGATCGACATGCCTTCATTACTCCTTGTCAGATCCGTTATCCGCGACCGCCCGCAGGGGCAAGGCGGTTCAACGCACCGGCGTTCGGCGTCCTGCTAGCAGAGCCACCGACAATCATCTACCGCACGCCCCCGGCCGGCAGGCCGGCGGGACGATACCCGGCCGAATGTGCGGTTATCCCGCACCCGCTTTGCCGGGCCACGCCTGCCGACCCACCTGCCGAGTGCCGCTACTCACTGCGAGCATCGGTGGATCCAGATAAAGCGTAATAGCGCCATCCCGGCCGGGCGACCGAAGCCACCCGTTACCGGGCAGCCGGACCCCGGCCCAGGCGCCCGCGGCCAGGCAATCGAACCGGGCGCGGTCAACTATGCCGGCGGCCCACCAACACCACGCCGGCCGCGACCGCGAACACCAGAGCGCCCAGGGCCAGCCCGGCGCTGCCGGTATTGGGCAGCCGAATCGGCCGGCCAGTGGGCATAGCACCACCAGAAGCACTGCCGGCCTCACCCGGAGCGGGCTGGCCAGTCGCCGACCCCGCTCCGGGCTGACCCGACGAGTCCGGCGTGCCGGGATTGGTACCGCCGGGCGATTGCGACGGATTGGGCGCCGGGTTGCCCTGGATCCGCAATCCCACCAACGCGGGATCGTGATCCGAGGAGGCGAAAGGATCGGTGGTGTAGAAATCCACCGCATTGTAGTTCCGTCGCGAATACTGCATGGCCACGGCCTCGTCGGCGTTGATATCCCAGACACCGGCGCCAACGACCATTGCTAGCCCGGCACCGTTGGCGAAAACATGGTCCAGAGAACCCAGCCGCCCACCGTACTGGTAAGTGGTGGAATGCCCACCGCCAGCCCAACCGGGGATCTGCCCGGCATCGGCGGCTCGCACCAGATTCGTGTAGCCGGCCTGCTCGATGAGTTGCACCGGGGTCTCCCTGCTGTAGGCATTGAAATCGCCCATCAGGAAGGCCGCACCCGGGATACCGGCCGCCCAGGCGGTCAACGCCCGCGCCTGCGCCTCCCGCGAAGGATTGGACAGGCCCTGCCCGGTACCATCGTCCTCGCCGGAACCCTTCGACTTGAAATGGTTGACGATCGTCGTGAAGCCGGCATCCGAGCCGACCGGACGCCAGGCCTGCTTGAACGGATAACGCGCATTGGCGAAGGCGGCATCCAGCAGGATCTCGCCGGACCCATCCGGAGTCACCACCTCCGGGTTGTAGATGAAAGCAGTGCGGATGACGTCCTCATTGGAGGGCGTGACCAATGGGCTCGGGGCCAGCGCCCAATGCCCGCCGGCAGCGTTCAGGGCAGATACCAACTGACCCAGGGTGTAGTCGCGTTCACGGAATACATAGCTGATCCCAGCCGAGTTCTCGACCTCCATCAGGGCCACCAGGTCGGCCCCCATCGAGTTGATAGCAGACACCAGTTTAGCTTGTTGATCGGCGAATGCCGCTGGTGTGTAGGCCCCACGTACCTGGCAATTCCGCGTGGTCACCGGGTTACCCGCACGGTCGTCGTAGGAGCCGCAACCCGACTCGTCCTGGCCTAGATCGGTGAAATAGTTCAGTACGTTGAAACTGCCCAACTGCACATCGCCGCCTACCGCAGGGGCGCTGGTAGGGCGATCGTTCGTTACCGTCACGGGAATGCTGGCGTCGTCGTGCCCAACGATCTGGCTGACCGGCTGAAAACTCCACTGGGAGCGGAAATCCAGGATCACCGGCGCCTTGAAGGAAACCCGGGCACCGGTGCGCATCGGAGCAGCCTGGCCGAGATAGGGCAGCGGCGAGGCCTGCGCCTTGGCATTGCGCAGATAGTCCCACGAAGAACCATCGTCCAAAGTGATATATCTCGATTGGTTCGCCCGCTCATAGGCCTCCGCCTCGGCCCCGGGCGGCACAACGTCGGTGGCCTGGTAGAGCGGTTCGTCGCCAACGGCCAGTCCCAATTGACCGTACTGGTTCAGCTGATAGTTGTTCGTGATGGTGTACTGCCCCTCTGGGCGCACCAGCATGCCCTCCAGGGCTTCGCGGCCCGCCTCATCGGGCAAAGTGGCCAGCGGCGTTTCGGCTACCGGCGCACAACCGGTAGCCGGCACCGGGGTGATGTTGGTGAGCTCGGTCAATCCGTTGTACTCGCCGACGGTACCCGTCACGGTCTGGCAGGACCCGGCGGGCACCGAGGAATGGCCGTGGACGAAGATTGCGTCGGAGGCTCCCGGGGTGGCATCGACGGTGCCGCCCGTGCCGGGTGTCTGCAGATAGAACCCATCGAAACCACCAGTCGGGTAGACCGCGGTTACCACGCCGGTGGTGGTCACCTGCTGTCCCACCAGGGGCGAGGATACACCGGTGCCCTGGATCTGAGCGATGGTCACCGTAGCGGGCTGCGGGGTGGGACTCGGCGTGATCGCGGCCGGGGTGGGGCTCGGCGTGGCGCTGAAAGTGAAGTCCGCCGCGTTGTTTCCGGTATCCACCCCATCGGTCCGGCTGATCGAACCGGCGACGGCATTGTTGCCCGGGTAGCTGGCCGCCTGGGTCTCGTTACGCACCGCGGTGCCATAGCCGACCAAATCGACGATCTCGCTGCCCCGCTGCAAAACCAGCGTCCCGCCGGTACCGGAGGGATTGATGGCACAACTCACGTCGACGCCCAGCGGTACCCCATTGCTGCCATTGCTGCCGGTACCGATCAGAAAATATCCGCCGGCCGCTATCGTACCGTTCAGCTCGCAGGAGGCACTGGACGTGCTGCTCGTCGCCGAGCCATAGGAAAGTGTCAGCCCGGCGAGGTCGATCGGTGCGCCGGTACCATTGTAAAGCTCGACGAACTTGGTCTGATAAGGCTGGTTAGCCGAGCCGCCACGAGTGTAGACCTCGTTTATCACCACATGGCTCTCATCGGCCACCGCATGGTGAGTCCCTGAGACGAGTCCGGCTACCAGGGTGGGTAGCATCAGCAGAGCGATGATGCGCCGGCGAGTCTGGATCGACATCAAGCTTTTCTCCTGCTGTACGGGGGACAGCGGCCACGATTCGGGTGCACTTGAAGGTCTACCACTTCTGGTGGCCGCGCGCACCTCAGTTCACAGATCCGAACGCTCTCTTCAATTCGAACCTCACCAGCCGATTCCCTAAAAGGGATCAGACCCGAGTCGTACTTGAACGCAAACAGGCCAGCCCGGAGTCGGATCGAAATTGCCCGGCAGGCAGAACCAGATTCCAGGTTGGCCCGCCGGCCGGCCGACCAGGGATGGCGCAACGACCCGGATTATCTCGCCGCCAGTAGTAGGCCGGGTAGTTCGCCACCGGCCACCTGTCGCACCCCATCGGGCAGCCGGAGTTCCTTGCCGGCCGGGCAACTCCACCAGATCTGACCGGTACCGGCCTGCGCCGCGGCGGTCACCGCGATCTGTCCCGGTATCCCGGGCAGGCAGACGATCACGATATCGGCGGGCAATCCGGCTACCTCGGCGATCGCCCCGGAACCTGAGCACACCATCAACTCGGGCAATTCCCAATCGACCAGGCCAACATCCCGGGTCAGTTCGGCGCGTTCGGCCAGCACCGGACTGACCGCATAGTCATCGGTGATACCCAATCGCAAAGGGGTGAATCGGACGACCTGCTCGGCCAGCCAGCGTGGGTCGGTGCCCTCGTCCACCAAGCCGTCCAGGATGAAATCCGCCCGATACCCGCCTAGACACTCCAGCGCTGCCCGGCCGGCCGGAGTATTCGCCCCAACGATCACCACAATTCGCATCTACCCAGTGTCCCAGCAGATCGGATCCGACTGGCCGCCGAACGGCTCAACCGGTCACAGGCAGCGTGACGGTGACTGTCAAACCGCCTTCCGGGTTGGCCACTAGGTCCAATTCCCCGGCATGAGCGGTGACGATCGCCGCGACGATGGCCAATCCCAGCCCGTGCCCCCTGCCCCTGGTGACCGTGCGACCGTGTCCCCGGACGAAGGGTTCGCACAACATCGCCACCTGGTCGGGCGCGATCACCTCCCCATGATTGCTGACCCGCAGCATGGCTGCCCCATCGATCCGGCACACGAGAACCCGGATGGGTCGCGCGGCGGAGCCGTGCACCAAGGCGTTGCGTATCAAGTTCGACAGCAACTGCCGCAACAGCACCGGGTCTCCGGTGACCTCGGCCTGGGTGAGCTCCGATTCGATCTGCCAGCCCGTCGTCCGGGCTGCCTGATCGGCGAGTACCTGACCGGTGAGGGTTGCCAGGTCAACCGGCTCGCGGATCAGATTGCCCGATTGAGCGTGCGCCAGATCCAGCAGCGCATCGATGGTCTCGGCATTGGCACTGTTGGTTTCCCGGATTCGAATGGCCAGTTCCCGAAGCTCCTTTGCCGTGGCGTCGGGGTCGGCCAGTGCGACATCGATCATCGTCTGCGTGGTGGCCAGCGGGGTACGCAGTTCGTGGGACGCATTCGCGGCGAACCGCCGGTGGGTATCCAGGGAGTTGGCCAGCGAGGCCAGCATCCGGTCAAAGGTGTCGGCCAGTTCCTGGACCTCATCGCGAGGTCCCTGCAATGCCAGCGGATGCTTGAGATCCCCCGCGGCCGCCCGGCTGGCGGCCGCGGACATCGCCTTCAACGGGACCAGAATGCGTCCGGCCAACAGCCAGCCGACCAGGCCCGAAACCAGACCGAGAATGCCGAGGACAACCAGTGAGATGATCAACAAGGCATCGAGGAATTCCAGCAGCACACCGGACTGTAGTTCCAGTACGGCTTCCGCGCCGCTGTCACCGGCCGGCTGCGGCAGACGCAACTCCAACTGTTTAGGGTTCAGCCGCAGGTAAAGATAAACCAGTCCGATCATCACCAACCCGGAGCCGATGACCAGGCCCGCATAGCTGAGGGTCAGCCTGGCCCGAAGCTTCAGGCGGCATCTGCTAACGACCACGGGAATCATCCGCCCCAAAGCGGTAGCCGGTGCCAGGCAGGGTCTGGATCACCCAGGGCTCACCCAACCGCTTGCGCAGATTGGAGATCGTCACTCTGATCGAATTGGTGAACGGGTCGGCATTGGCATCCCAAGCCTTCTCGAGCAGCGTCTCGGCGCTCAACACCCCGCCCCGGGCATTCATCAGAGTCTGCAACACCGCAAACTCCTTCGGGCTAAGACGCACGAACCTGCCATCCCGATAGACCTCCCTACGAAAGGCATCCAATCTGATGCCATGGGACTCCAATACCGGTTCGCGGGCGGGTTGGTTACGTCTTTCCAGGGCGCGCAGCCGGGCCACCAATTCAGGGAACTCGAAGGGTTTGATCAAGTAGTCGTCGGCGCCCAGCTCAAAACCCGATACCCGATCCCCCAGGCTGCGGGCCGCGGTGAGCATCAGCACCCGTACCTCGGGGTGTTCGCTGGCCAGCCGGGCACAAACCTCGTCGCCATGGACGATCGGTAGGTCACGGTCGAGAATCACCACATCGTAACTGTTGCAGCCGACCTGTTCGAGAGCCGCCGCCCCGTCATTGACCACATCCACGGCCATCGAGGCCCGCCGCAATCCGGTCGCGATCGCGTCGGCCAGAAAGCTCTCGTCCTCGACCACCAGCACCCGCACGCCAGCCACCTTTCCACCCAATGAGAACCGGCACCCCTTAGGCACGATACCGCCACGATGTTGTCGCAACATAAAGACTTTCCTGAACGTTGTCGCAACATCTCCTCTGATTGGCTTGCCGCATCCGCACGGAGGGTCCGGCGCGGATTCTGTTGTAGGAGTGTCATGAAGAAGACCGGAATCACCACCACGCTGGCCGTCGGAGCAATCTGTCTGGCCGGGCTGCTGACCGGATGCGCAGGTGGTAGTTCAACATCAAACGACACCGCCAGCGCCTCGGCAGTCGACGCCTACGCACTGAAATTTGCCCAGTGCATGCGCGAAGCGGGCTTCAACATGCCCGACCCCGGCAGCCCCGAAGAAAAGAACTACCAGCCCGAAGGGGATCCGGAAGCCTTCAACGAAGCCGTGCAGCAGTGCTCCAACAAGCTCGGCCCCGCGCCCGGAGCAGAAGCCACTGTCGGCAACGACCCAGAGATCTATGAGAGGTCGGTCAAGGCCGCCCAGTGCCTGCGTGAGCAGGGCTATAACGTTGCCGATCCGGAACCCGGCCGAGGCCTGACCCTGCCGGATGTGCCGCCGGAGGCGATCGAGAAGTGCTTCGCCGATCAGGAAACGGCCAAGTGATGCCGGCAGATTACGACAACACCGCGGAGACCGAGGTGAACGATTCATCCGCAAACCGGCGACCAGTCCTCACCAGACGCCGAGTACTGGGCACCACGGCACTAGCGGTCGCCCTGCTGGGCGGTGGCACCTGGGCCGGAACCATCACGGGGGTGCTGCCCCCCAAGTCCGCCCAGGCGGCCCCCAGTTCCACATTCAGCGGCGCCACCGAGCAGATCACCCGCGGTGTGCTGGCCGGTGAGACCAGCGCCAGTGGCACCCTGCGGTTCTCCGATCCGCGTGCCCTGAAGTCATCCTTCGACGGAGTGGTGACCCAATTGCCCACCCCGGGAACGGTGCTGCACCACGGTGACAAGCTCTACCAGGTAGCAGACCGGGCCGCCTATCTGATGGGGGGCACGATACCCGCCTGGCGGGATTTCGACATCTCCATGAAGGACGGGGAGGATATTCGTCAGTTGGAGAATGGGCTGCGTATCCTCGGCTTCTTCACCGATGAGCCCGACAACCGGTTTGACTGGGTCACTGCCAACGCGGTCACCAGATGGCAGAAGGCGATGGGCATGGAGCAGACCGGCAGAATCCCATTGGGGACCATCCAGTTCGCCGACGGGGACATCCGGGTGGGCACGCTCAGTGCCCGGGTGGGCGACCGGACGGGCGCCGATGCCGCCTTGTACAACGTGACCAGCGCCAATCAGGTGGTAGACGCCAATCTGAAACTGGCCGATCAGAACCTGGCCGTGGTGGGCAACAAGGTCAACCTGCGGCTACCCGGCGGGGTGAACACCACCGGTACCATAACCTCGGTCGGCACGCCAACCGAGAAATCCGGCAGCGGCGACAACAAGGAGCGGGTGATCCCGATCACCATCACCCCCGACGATCTGTCGGTGACCGCGCCGTTGCAGGAATCCTCATTGACCATCGGCCTGCCCAGCGAACGCCGCGAGAACGTGCTGTCGGTGCCGGTTGGTGCCCTGCTTGCCCTCACCCCAAGCCAATTCGGTGTCGAGATCGTGCACGAGGACGGCACCACCCAGAAGGTGCCAGTCACCACCGGGCTGTTCGCCGCCGGCCGGGTCGAGATTTCGGGCGAAGGCATCAGCGAGGGCCAGCGCGTGGTGGTACCACAGCGATGAGCGATCTGCTGTGTGTCCGCGATGTCCAGCGCAGCTATGGAGAACCGCCGGTAGCGGCCTGCGCCGGGGTGTCGTTCACGGTACAGGCCGGTGAGTTCGTTGCGATCGTCGGGCCAAGCGGGTCGGGCAAATCCACCCTGCTGAACCTGATCGGTACCCTGGACCGACCCGACTCCGGGGTGGTGGAGATCGCGGGCGTAAACGTCGGCAAGCTCTCCGACGCCCAGCTGTCGGGGCTGCGGGCTCACCAGATCGGCTTCGTCTTCCAGCAATTCCATCTCTCCGAGGGAGTCACGGCACTGGACAACGTGGCCGACGGGTTGCTGTATGTCGGAGTGCCGCTCGCCGAACGGCGGGAACGAGCCGCTCGCGCGCTGCGCCGGGTCGGATTGGAGCATCGCCTAGAGCATCGCCCCCATCAGCTGTCGGGTGGCGAACGGCAGCGGGTAGCCATCGCCCGGGCAGTGGTGGGCGAACCACCGCTGCTATTGGCCGACGAGCCGACCGGCAATCTCGATTCGGTATCCGGGGCATCCATAGTGGAATTGCTGCATGAACTCAATGCCCAGGGCACCACCATCATCGTCATCACCCACGACAACGAGCTCGCAGCCCGGCTACCGCGTCGGGTGGCCATCCGGGATGGCCGGATCGTCAGCGACTCCGCTCGGCAGGAGGCCGACCATGAAACCAACTGAACTCATCTGCCTGGCTCGGCTACGATTCGCCGACATGCTGCGGCTGGGCGGCACCGGGCTGCGTACCCGCCCCACCCGGGCGATCCTGTCAGCACTCGGCATCGCGATCGGGATCGCAGCCATGATCTCCGTGGTCGGGGTGTCCTCGTCCAGCCGGGCCGATCTGACCCGCCAGCTGGACACCCTGGGCACCAACCTGCTCACCGCCACTGCCGGCCAGGACTTCTCGGGCAAGAGCACCCGGCTACCAGCCGATTCAGTCGGCAAACTCAGCCTGATCGACGGGGTCCAACAGGTCAGTTCCACCGGGCGGGTCGGTACCCCGGTCTACCGCAGTTCGCTAAGCGAAAAGGAGGCCACCGGTGGCATCAGCACCCAGGCAGCGGATCTGTCCCTGCTGGACGTCGTGGCCGGTGAGGTGGCCAGCGGCAGCTGGCTGAACCAGGCCACCGCCAGCTATCCGGCCACCGTGCTCGGCGCCAATGCCGCGCAACGACTCGGGGTGGTCAAACCCGGTACCCAGGTCTGGCTGGGCGGCACCTGGTTCACCGTGGTCGGGATCCTCAAACCCGTGGCCCTGGCCCCCGAATTGGACAATGCGGCGCTGATCGGGCAGCAGACCGCCACCCAGCTGTTTGGTCACGATGGTCGCCCGAGTACCGTCTACCAACGCAGCCAGAACGACAAAGTGGAGCAGGTCCGCAAGCTGATCGCGCCCACCATCGCCCCACAGCAACCCAATACCGTGCAGGTCTCCAGGCCATCGGACGCGCTGGCCGCCAAGAATGCCGCAGACAAGACCTTCACTGCTCTGCTGGTTGGGGTTGGTTCGATCGCCCTGCTAGTGGGCGGCATCGGGGTCGCAAACACCATGATCATCTCGGTGCTTGAGCGTCGCCGCGAGATCGGGTTGCGCCGGGCCCTGGGAGCGATGCGCAAGCATATCCTGGCCCAGTTCCTGGCCGAGGCGCTGTTATTGGCCGGGCTGGGTGGCCTGCTAGGTGCCCTGATCGGTGCCGCCGTCACCGCGGTGATGGCTGCTCTGAACCATTGGCCGTACTCGCTGCCACCCCTGATGGTGGCATTGGGACTCGGAGTCACAATCGCGATTGGGGCGCTAGCGGGATTGTACCCGGCGATCCGGGCGGCCCGCACCCCACCGACCGCTGCCTTGAACTCGCAATGAGCCGGCGCCTGGGCTGACACCAGAACCGGCCGGCCGAGACTGCCCGGGTAGCTCGCATCCCGACCCGGCGGTCTCGGCCCAGACGTTTTACGAACCCCGATCGGGCATTCCCACAAGCCCTCTAGGATGAGTTGCACACGCGACCGCCGGCGAGGAGTACCGATGAACACCGTGCATCCACCGACTTTGGAGATCGAGTCGCTGGCCGACTGGGATGCCCACATCGACGGTGCCGAACACATCGGTGGCTGGGTGATACAGTCGGTCGATCTGGCGGCCAGAGCCGCGGACCTAGCCCGAGTGCGGGTCGATGGTGCGCTGTTCCTGGGCTGCGAGTTGCCGGACGAGAGCCGGGACGGCCTGCTGGAACGCGGTGCGCTGATCTTCCCGCGGCTACCCAATCTGCCATTCAACCCCTACCGGGCGATGCTCTACTCCCCCACCGAGCTCTACGACGCGGTACTGGCCGGACGGCTCTACCCACAAACCCGCGACGCCCAGATCTACGGTTGGGCCAGGTCCGTCCTGGAGCCGACACCACTGGCCGAATCCCTGGCGATGACGCTGCATGACCATGCCATCACCGACGCGCTGGCCGAGCAATTGACCGGCATCGCGCCCACCAGCATCGTCGGGCTGATGGGCGGCCATGCCCAGCAACGTGGCAGCGATGCCTATATCGGTTCGGCGCGGCTCGCCGCCCAACTCACCCAGGCCGGTTTCACCATCCTGACCGGAGGCGGGCCGGGCGCCATGGAGGCCGCGAATCTGGGCGCTAGGCTAGCCGGCCAATTCGCCGTCTTGAGCGAGGCCATCGCCCAGCTCGGCACCACGCCCGACTATGCCGGAGCCGAGACGCTGTGGGTGGCCGCCGCGCTACAGGTCCTGGCCCAGACCCGGGCGACGGGCCGCTCGATCGGCATCCCGACCTGGTTCTACGGCCACGAGCCCACCAATGTCTTCGCCTCGACCATCGCAAAATACTTCAGCAACGCCTTGCGCGAGGACATCCTGTTGCGCTACTGCCGCGGCGGAATCGTCTACCTGCCGGGGGCAGCCGGCACCGTACAGGAGGTCTTCCAGGCGGCCACCGCCAACTACTATTCGGCAGACCCCGAGCAGGTCTGCCCGATGGTCTTCGTCGGTGTCGAGCACTGGACGAGCAAACTGCCGGTCTGGCCGCTGATCAGCGCGCTGGGCCAGGACCGCACCATGGGCGAACGCCTGTGGCTGGTAGACGATGTCGACGATGCGGTCGCCCACCTGATCGGCCAGCCGCCGGAAGACTGATCCCATCGGCTGTCGTCTGCCGGGCGAGCCACGGCATCGGAGGATCACCGGTCCGGCAGGCCGGATCCGGCAGCAGTCTCAGCGGGAGCCGTCGTCCAGCTTCGCGGCAAGTTGACCGCAGGCACCGTCAATATCCCGGCCGCGGGTCTCGCGCACCGTGACCGGCACGCCTGCCCTTTCCAGACGACCGGCAAAGCCACGTTCCGTTTCGGGACGCGAGGCAGTCCATCGGCTGCCCGGAGTGAGATTGAGCGGGATCAGGTTGACGTGATACCAGCCCCAATCGCCGCGTTCGGACAGCCGCCTGGCCAACAGGTCAGCCCGCCAGGCCTGGTCGTTGACATCCCTGATCAAGATGTACTCGATGCTCACCCGCCGGCGCGTCACACGCGCATACTCCCAGGCGGCATCCAATACCTCGGCCACCTTGAAATGACGGTTCAACGGCACCAGTTCGTCGCGCAGCTCATCGTCGGGGGCGTGCAGCGATACCGCCAGGGTGACCGGCAGCCCTTCGCCGGCCAGCTGCCGGATGCGGGGCACCATGCCCACCGTGGAAACGGTCAGCCCGCGGGCACCGATCCCTAGTCCATCGGGTAGTGGGGTATGGATCTGACGCACCGCCGCCAGCACCGACCGGTAATTGGCCAGCGGCTCCCCCATACCCATGAAGACGACGTTGTTGATCCGACCGATACCGCCGGGCAGTTCCCCGCCGGCCAGCCTGCGTACCGCATCGTATACTTGCCAGGCGATCTCACCGGCACTCAGATTACGCTGCAGCCCACCCTGCCCGGTGGCACAGAAGGGGCAGGCCAAACCGCAGCCGGCCTCGGAAGAGATGCAAATGGTGGTCCGGCTTGGATAGCGCATGATGACCGATTCGACGACGACTCCGTCGAAAGCCCGCCATGCGGTCTTGATGGTGGCGCCGTGGTCGGCCAGCTGTTCACGAACCGGAACGAGCAATATGGGGAAGAACGCCGCCGCGACCGGTTCCCGGGCGTCGGCAGGCAGGTCGGTCCAGTTGGCCGGGTCCGGGGCCAGCCGGCTAAACCACTGGTTCGAGATCTGCCGCGCCCGGAAGGCGGGCAACCCCAGCTTGCGAACCTCCTCGACGCGTCGAATGGGGTCCAGATCCATCCAGTGGGTTGATGGCCGGCGACGGGCAGCCACCGGCCCGGCGGTGAGATCCAGTGGCGGAACGGCTGATGGCTGGGCTACGGTCATGTCATCGAGTCTGCCCGATGGCGATCGGGCATGTCGTCGGCCGCGCTGGAGGATGGGCTGGACTTGCAGGCCACCCGCCATTCGCCGTCAGGCAACAGGCCCCGTGCCAGCCTCCGCCTAACAGCTGGCCGGAACCGGCTCGCCGATTTGGTCAGTGCACCAGCAGCAGCATCGCCGCCCAGGCGATGGGGGCGGCCACCAGTAGGGAGTCCAGCCGGTCCATCGCCCCACCGTGACCGGGCAGCAGCCTGCTCATATCCTTCAGCCCGGTGTCGCGCTTGATCATCGACTCGATCAGATCCCCGACCGCGCCGCTCACGGCCAGCAGGACGCCGATCAGCGCGCCCGCCCACCAGTGGGCGCCGATCAGCGCGGGGGCCACCAGCGCGCCGATCAGCCCGGTCACCGCCACGCCACCGGCCAATCCCTCCCAGGTCTTACCGGGGCTGATGTGTGGGGCGATCTTGTGCCGGCCGAGGAACGAACCCACCAGATAGGCGCTGGTATCGCCGCACGGCACCAGAATAAAATAGCAGATCACCCGCAGATTGCCCTGCGGCTGGGCGAGCAGCAGGATCAAACTGCCCAGCAACAGCGGCAGATATGCGATGGTGAACAGGCTCGCAGCCCCATCGGCTAGATAGCCCCGTACCGGTCCGCGCAGCCGCCCGATCAGGCTGGCAATCACCATCAGCGCCAGCCCGGCGAGTAACGCGGCCCCAGCCGGCAACGGCCCAGCCCGCAGGGCAACCACGTGGCTGACCACGAAGGTCACCGGCGCACCTATCAGCACCGGGGTGAAGACGGCATTGAGGCGTACCTTGTTGAGTGCACTGGTGATCTCGAAGCTCCCGGCCACCACCGAGGCCACCAGAAAGACGATGAAACCCCATTGCCACCACAGCAGGGTACCCACGATCCAGGCGTACAGCACCACCCCGACCGCGATAGCCACCGGAAGGTTACGCCGCACCGTTTGGTTCGCCGGCTGCGGAACCGGATGCTGGGCAGCCTGCGCCCCGGTGGGTTCGCTCACCTCAGACCGCCATCAATTCGGCCTCTTTGGCCTTCAACAGCTCATCGACCGCCTCGACAGACTTCTTTGTCTCCTCGTCCAGCTTCTTCTCGGCGCGCTTGGCCTCGTCCCCACCGATCTGCTTGTCTTTCTCCGCCTTCTTGACCGCATCCACCGCATGGCGCCGGACATTGCGCAGCGCGACCCGGGCCTCCTCGGCCTTGGCCTTGACGATCTTGATGTACTCCTTGCGCCGTTCCTCGGTGAGTTCGGGCAGCACAACCCGGATCGAGGTGCCATCCGAGGCCGGATTGACGCCCAGGTCGGAATTGCGGATCGCCTTCTCGATCGCGTTCATCGCGGACCGATCGTAGGGGGTGATCAGCATTACCCGGGGTTCGGGGGATTGGAAAGTCGCCAGCTGCTGAAGCGGAGTGGGTGTGCCATAGTACTCTGCCTCGATCTTGTTGAACATCGCCGGATTGGCACGTCCAGTCCGCACCGTTGCGAAATCCTGTCTGGCGAACTCGATGGCGGCCGCCATCTTCCTGCTGGCTTCCTTTAAGGTTGCGTCGATCACTTCGGGTCCTTCCGGTGTCCTGGTAGTGAGGCTAGCGGGTATCACTCAGGCATGCACCCGGGTTCCGATACGCTCCCCGGCGATGGCACGTCCGATGTTTGATTCATCGTCCAGGCCAAAGAACAACATATCGAGGTTGTTGTCGCGGGCCAGGCTGATCGCCGTGGCGTCGGCAACCTTGAGGTCCTTTGCGAGGAACTCGTCGAAGGTGAGTTCCTCGTAGCGGTGCGCGGCCGGGTTGGTCTTTGGATCGCTGTCGTATACCGCGTCCACGCCGTTCTTGCCCATCAGCAGAACCTGGGCCTTGATCTCCAGGGCCCGCTGGGCGGCCACGGTGTCGGTGGAGAAGTAGGGCATCCCGGAGCCGGCGCCGAAGATCACCACCCGGCCCTTCTGCATATGCCGTTCGGCCCGCCGCGGGATATATGGCTCGGCGACCTGGCCCATGGTGATGGCGGTCTGCACCCGGGTGTCCACGCCCAGCTTCTCCAGGAAGTCCTGCAAGGCAAGGGAGTTCATCACGGTGCCCAGCATGCCCATATAGTCGGCCCGGTCCCGGTCCATGCCGCCGCGTTGCAGTTCGGCGCCCCGGAAATAGTTGCCGCCACCGACGACGACCGCTACCTCGGCCCCATCGGAAACTACCGCCGCGATCTGCCTGGCAACCGACTGGACGATGATCGGGTCGACTCCCAACTTGCCACCACCGAAGGATTCCCCCGACAATTTCAGCAGCACGCGACGATAGGGTTCGGACATTGGCGGGCCCTCCAGATCGGGTCAAGGTTCTGGACAACTCTAGTGCCCAGTCGCCGGTGGCGGGCAGCCGGCTTGCACACCGAATCCCAGATCGCCGCGCGGCCGGCTCCGGAACGCCGGCAGGCGGCGAAACCGTACCGCGGGTGCGGGGTCAGTCCCCGACCGCGAATCGCACGAAGCCTTCGATGGTCACCCCGGCCTCCTCGGCCAGCTTGCCGACAGTCTTGTTCTCCTCCGAGATCGACTGCTGCTCCAGCAGGCAGGCATCCTCGAAGAAGGCGTTGAGCCGGCCCTCGACGATCTTCGGGATGATCCTGTCCGGTTTGCCCTCCTCCTTGGCGGTCTCGGTGGCGATGCGCCGCTTGCGTTCGATCACCTCGGCGGGCACATCCGCCCGGCTGACATAGTCCGGACGCATCGAAGCGATCTGCAGCGCGGCGGCGTGCACGAAATCCTCGTCGTCCCCCTCATACTCGACCAGGACCCCGACCTGTGGGGGCAGGTCCTGACTGCGCCGGTGCAGGTAGGTATGCACATTGCCATCGAACCGGGCGACCCGGGCCAATTCCAGTTTCTCGCCGATCTTCGCCTCCAGGGCAGCGATCGCCCCGGCGACGGTGCCCGACCCGAGCGGCAGTTCCAGTGCCTGCACGGCATCGCTCGCCTTGCCCTGGTCGACCGCGGCAGCGATCGCCGCGGCCAAGGAGACGAACTCCTGGTTCTTGGCCACGAAATCGGTCTCGGAACCAAGCTGGATCAGCGAAGCCCCGGTGGCCGCCACCAGACCATTGTTGGCGGCCCGGTCGCTGCGCTTGGCGGCCTTGGCGGCGCCGGAAGCCCGCAGCAATTTTGCGGCCCGCTCGAAATCGCCCTCGGCCTCGGTCAGGGCCTTCTTCGCGTCCATCATGCCGGCGCCGGTCTGGTCGCGCAGCTTCTTCACATCGGTGGCGGAAATAGCCATTTGGTTTCCTTCTTGCGGTTTGGATCGGTCAAATCACTTGTCGGCTGGGCTTTGCGGGGCGGCAGCCACCGACTCGGCAGGCGCCACGGCGCTCTCCCCCGGATGCTCGGCCGGAGCCGGTTCGGCTGCGCCCAGCAATTCACGTTCCCAATCCGGCATCGGCTCGGCCTCGGCCTGCTCGCCATAGCTGCGAGAACGCTTCATCAGTCCATTGGCGACCGCATCGGCGATGATCCGGGTGAGCATAGCCACCGAACGGATGGCGTCGTCATTGCCCGGAATCGGGTAGTCCACCTCATCGGGGTCGCAGTTGGTATCAAGAATGGCGATCACCGGGATACGCAACTTGCGGGCCTCGTCGATGGCCAGATGCTCCTTCTTGGTGTCCACCACCCAGACCGCCTGCGGGGTGCGGCCCATATCGCGGATACCGCCCAACGATTTTTCCAGTTTGTCCTTCTCGCGGCGCAATCCCAGCAGTTCCTTCTTGGTCAATCCACCGGGCACGACATTCTCCAGATCCATCGACTCGAGTTCCTTGAGCCGGCCGATCCGCTTCGAGATGGTCTGAAAATTGGTCAGCATGCCGCCCAGCCACCGCTGGTTGACATAGGGCATGCCCACCCGGGTGGCCTGCTCGGCGATGGCTTCCTGGGCCTGCTTCTTCGTCCCGACGAACAGCACCTGCCCACCACGACCGACGATCTCGGAAACGTAGGCATAGGCCCGGTCGATATAGGTCAGCGACTGACGCAGGTCGATGATGTAGATGCCGTTGCGCTCATTGAAGATGAAGCGCTTCATCTTCGGGTTCCACCGCCGGGTCTGATGCCCGAAGTGGACGCCATTCTCCAAAAGCTGGCGCGTGGTTACGACGGCCACGATCGATCCTTTCCGCGACCGCCCAAGAGCCCTTTGCGGCCCGCCCGGGGCGGTCAATGTCGTGGGCGCCGAAGCGCCCGGCCTGGTTTGACCGGCACCGGGTCTCGGTGCCGCCTGATGCACCAACTCACCCCGCCTACAGCCGACGGCGCAGGACCGTGGGATGAGTTCCGGACACGGGCAACCGGGAAGATGCATGCGATGTCGGCCCGCATTCGCAGACCGCACCCCCATGGTAATCTGCTGCGCCACCCGGCGCCAAGCTGAGCCGGCTCCGAGCCCGGCCGGTGACCGGATGGAGATCCACAGCCACGGCTGGGCCAGCCCAGTCATTAGGCCGGGCAGTCCTGCCGCCCAGCGATCCTGCCGGCCGGCAGGGCGAAAGCCCCATGACTTATCCACAGTCGGGGCTTCACCTGGCAGATCGCGGCCGCGCCGCGAACGATCCCGATATGCTCCCATCGCCGTCGATATCGCGTTCGATCCAACTGCTTGGCATCCTGGTGGCTGCCGGGCTGTTGCTCGGCGCTCCGCACGCGATCTCCTGGGCCGAGGATGCCGATCGCCGGGCGCCATTGCCCGGGCGAGTACTACGCACCTTCGAGGTGGGTGAGTTCGATTGGCAACCCGGCCATCGCGGGGTCGATCTGGCCGGGACGCCAGGTGAGCTCGTCCGGGCCGCGGCAGCAGGGCAAATCGGTTGGGTGGGAGCGATCGACGGGGTGCCGATGCTCAGCATCCAGCACCCGGACGGGGTACGCACCACCTATCAGCCCGTCACCGCCATCGTGCCCGTCGGCACACAGGTGCAGGCCGGCACCCCGATCGGCAGTCTGGAAGCCGGGCACTGTGGCCCGGAAACCTGCCTGCACTGGGGCGTTCGCGAAGGAGAACGCTATCTCGACCCGATGCGGTGGCTGAGCAGCGGGTCCGATGGCGAGGTGCGGCTGTTGCCCCGGGATGCCACCCCCCGCCAGCTGCCGCCGGGTTCGCGGGCCGACCCGACGGCAGAATTGCCCATTCCAGGTGACCTGCCGGTGGCCGGCCCGATCACCGCGGGTTTCGGTGGCCGGATCAATCCGATCAGTGGTCTGACGGAGTTCCACGACGGGGTGGACATCGGCGCACCCTGCGGTACCCCAGTCCAGGTGCTGTGGCCCGGCACGGTCAGTTTCGTCGGCACCGCGGGCGGCTTTGGTCTACGGGTCGAGGTGGTGCATGCCGGCGGCCGAGGCAGCTCATACTCACACCTATCCGCAATCGACGTCTCGGTCGGTCAACAGCTGACGGCCGGGGCAGCCGTCGGAGCGGTCGGCACCACGGGCTACTCGACCGGCTGTCACCTGCACTATTCGGTGACTCAGGACGACCGCACGGTCGACCCGCTAGGCGCGCGGTGAAAACCGGTGACACGCCGATCTGCCACCGCGGCGGGTGGCCAGCCGACCAAGCGCCGAGCGGGTAGGCGGCCCGACCCGATACCCGGCACGCCGGTCAGGCCCTGGGATGCGCCTGCTGGTAGACCCTGCGGAGTCGTTCGCTGGTCACCCGCGTATAGATCTGGGTGGTGGCCAGGGAGGCGTGGCCAAGCATCTCCTGAACACTGCGCAGGTCGGCGCCACCCTCCAGCAGATGGGTGGCCATGGCGTGGCGCAACCCATGCGGGCCGATATCGGGGGCCTCCGGAACCGCACGCATGGCCTGGTGCACGACGCGCCGGGCCACCCGCTGGTCCAGCCGGCCGCCGCGTTCTCCCAGAAACACCGCCACGCCAGAGGAATCCCCGGCCAACTCGCCACGGCGCAGCAACCAGGCATCCAGCGCACGCAGCGCCGGCAGCCCGAGCGGCACGCTTCGCTGCTTGTTGCCCTTGCCCAGCACCCGCGCCAGTCGCCGGTCCCGGTCGATATCCGGCAGGTCGAGACCGCACAATTCGCCGACCCGCAATCCCGAGCTGTACAGCACCTCAAGAATGGCGGCATTGCGAATCCCCAAGGGGCTGTCGTCGGTTGCGGCAGCATCCAACACGGCGGCCAGCAAGGTATCGACATCGCCTCGGGTGAGGGTATTGGGCAATCGATGAGGCACCTTCGGCGACTTCAGGCCAGCCGCGGGGTCCTCGGCAACGAGTTGCGCCCGAACCGCCCAGCGGAAGAAGACCCGGATTGCCCCGCTACGCCGCTGCAAGGTGGCTGGGGCCAGACCAGCGGCATGCTGAACGGCCAGCCAGCGCCGCAGATCGGACAGTGTGACCCGGTCGAGCCGGTGGATACCCCGCATCATCAGGAACTCGAATAGGCCGGTCACATCGCCCAAATAGGCTCGCAAGGTGTGTTCGGAACGGTTGCGCTCCAGACGCTGCGAGTCGGCGAAACCCGCCAACGCCGCGGCGAACGCCACCGGCAGCCCATCGATCGAGCACTCGGACACGGCACCCCCTCGGATCCAGCTTGCCCGATGCCGGCGCCCAATCGGCGCAATACCGATCATGTCGGCTAGGTTTGTGGGCGCGTGCAGGCAACATGCGCGACTGAGATGAGGAAGGGTCAGATGCCGACGCCAGGAGAATGGGCGGCCAAGGGCAAGGTGCGCCGGATAACGCGGTGGGACGAACCTGTGATGCGGCGCCAGACGCAACCGGTCACCGAGTTCGGTCCTGAGTTGCACGATCTGGTGGCGGATATGTTCGCCACGATGGCGGTGGCGGAGGGCGTGGGCTTGGCCGCCCCCCAAATCGATGTCAGCCTTGCGGTCTTTATCTTCCTCTGCCCCGACGAGAACGACAGACTTCGCCAGGGCGTGGTCTGCAACCCCGAGATCATCCTGCCCGAGGGCCGGGAGCGCCGGCTGGATGCCACCGAGGAGGGCTGCCTGAGCTGGCCGGGAGCCTACCAGCCACTGGCCCGGCCCGACTTCGCCATCTGCACCGGAGTGGACGAGAATGGTGCACCCGTGCGCATCGAGGCGACCGGCCTGCTGGCTCGCTGCGTCCAGCACGAGACCGACCATCTGAAGGGCATGGTCTTCGGGGATCGCCTGTCCAACAGGGCGCGGCGTCTGCTCGATCGGCAGAAGGCGGAACTGGCCCCGCTGTATCCGGACGACTGGCCGATCACCCCCCGCCGCTCCCTCGGCCAAACCGACAATCGCTCATAGCGGGTGGGTGCGGACGCCGGCAGGCCCCGTCCGAGCCAACCGCCGGGCCATTCCGGGCGACGACTCGGCCGGCCGAGTCCCGATAGCGGTTTGCGGAAACCTGCTCGATCCCCTCGGCCGGGCACGAACCAGCTGGGCCCGGCCGATTCCGCGGAAGGCCGCCCATGCCGGGCAAACCGACCGGCCTCCCCCGCCGGTTACCGGCCGGCCGGGATTGCCGATCATCCCACCCGGTGATCGGGTTCTCCTCGGTCGCCGGCGCACCGCTAGGCTCGCGTCGTGTCGAGAGACTTTGAACTGACGCGTCACAACGGACGAGACGTAGTACGCATCGGGGTGCGTGGCCGGGATGTGCTCAGCAACCCGATGATCAACTTTGGCACCGCTTTCACCGCCGGACAACGCGCCGCCCTGGGTCTGACCGGGCTGCTGCCCAGCGCGGTCACCAGCATGGATGCCCAACTGCGCCGAGTTCACCGGCAGTTCGCCGATGAACCGTCCGATATCGCCAAATACATCTTCCTGAACACGATGCAGGACCGCAATGAGACCTTGTTCTACCGGCTGCTCACCGAGAACATCGAGGAGATGCTGCCCATCGTCTACACCCCGACCATCGGCAAAGCCATCCAGGAATACTCTCACTGGTTCCACAAGCCGCGTGGGGTATATCTGGATATCGACAACCCCGACGGCATCCGGGATGCCCTGCTGGCCGACGGTCAGGGCCCAGACGACATCGACCTGATCGTGGTCACCGACTCTGAAGGCATCCTGGGCATCGGCGACCAGGGGGTGGGCGGCGTCGCCATCACCGTGGGCAAGCTCAGCGTCTATGTAGCCGCCGCCGGCATACACCCGCATCGAGCGCTCCCGGTGGTCCTGGATACCGGCACCGACAACCTTGATCTGCTCAACGAACCCGCCTACCTAGGAGTACGGCATTCCCGGGTGCGTGGTCCGCAATATGACCAGTTCGTGGACCGCTTCGTGACCGAGGTGAAATCCTGCTTCCCCAATGCCCTATTGCACTGGGAGGACTTCGCCGCCGACAATGCCCATCGCTTGTTGCAGCGCTACCGCGAAGAGATCTGTTCGTTCAACGACGATATCCAGGGCACCGCCGCGGTAGTGGTGGCCGCCGTGCTGTCGGCGGTGAACGCCACCCACACCAGGCTAGCCGAGCACCGCATCGTCATTCATGGTGCCGGCACGGCCGGAGTCGGCATCGCCCACCTGCTGGCCGACGTCATGGTCTCCCAGGGCATGACCCGCGAAGAGGCCATGCAACGTTTCTGGGGACTGTCCAGCCACGGCCTGTTGATTGAGGGCGGCCGGGTCCGGGACTTCCAGGCACCCTTCGCCCGTCCCGCAACAGAACAGGAGGGTTGGCTGCTGGACAATCCCGGCGAGTATGGATTGGCCGATGTGGTGCGCAATGTGCGACCAACCATTCTGATCGGCGCATCGGCCCAGGCGGGTAGTTTCACCGAGCCCATCATCCGCGAGATGACCAGCTATTGCGACAAGCCGATCATCATGCCGCTGTCGAACCCGACCGCTAAGGCCGAGGCTACCCCCGCGGAGCTTTTAACCTGGACCGACGGGCAGGCACTCATCGCCACCGGATCGCCCTTCTCCCCGGTGACACACAATGGCACTCGCTTCGACATTGCCCAGGCAAATAACGCCCTGATCTTCCCGGGCATCGGCCTGGGCGTGATCACCTGCCGGGCCAAGCGGGTGACCGACACCATGATCGCCGCGGCCGCCAGCGCGGTTGCGGCCACCGCCGCCGACCGGCGGCTGGGCGCCTCCCTGCTGCCGGCGATGACCCAGCTGCGGGCGATTTCGGCCCGGGTAGCCGTGGCCGTGGCCCAGACGGCGATCGCCGAAGGCTTGGCCGGCCGGGAACTGGTCAACCCCATCCAGGAGGTTTACGAGGCCATGTGGCAACCCTCCTACCCCCAGGTCGAGGTGATCTGACCAGCGGCTCGCTGGCACCCAGCCGGGCCTAGCGCATGGCAGGCGACCGCGGTCGCTGCGGCCACATTCAGCGAATCGACCCCGCGATACATCGGTATCCGGACGATCGCGTCCGCACGCTCAAGCCACTGAGGGCTCAACCCGTCGCCCTCGGTACCCACCAGCAGGGCCAGGCGGCCGGGATCGGCCGCCTGAGCGGCCGCGAATTGCCCCAGGGGTATCGCATCGGGTTGCAACGCCATCGCGACCAGTCGGAAACCGCTGGCCCGTAGTAGCTCAAGATCGGCCAACCAGTCGGTCATCCGCGCCCAGGGCAGCGCGAAGACCGCCCCCATGGAGGTCTTGATCGCTCGTCTGTAAAATGGATCGGCGGCCCGCGGCGCCAACAGCACCCCATCCCAGCCCAGCCCGGCTGCGCTGCGGATGATGGCTCCCACGTTGGCGTGGTCCACGATGTCCTCGCAAACCACCAGCCGCTGCGCGGTGCATAGCTCGGTCAACCAGCTCCCCGGGCGCCGGTGCATGGCCGCCAGTGCACCTCGGTGCACATGGAAGCCGGTCACCTGTTCGGCCAGTTCCAGGCTCACCACGTAGACCGGCACGTCGACACCGGCCAACAGATCGGCCAGGCCAGCCAGCCAGCGCTCGGCCAGCAGGAAACTGCGTGGCGCATACCCGGCGGCCAGCGCACGACGAATGACCTTGGCACCCTCGGCGATGAACAAGCCCGCCTGGGTTTCTACCCGGCGGCGCAGCGAAGCGTCCCGCAATGACACATAATCGGCCAGCCGCTCGTCTGCCGGGGAAGTGACCCTGATCGTCTGTGCCATGAACCGCGATCCTAGACCTTCAGCCATCGGCCGGCGGACCGGGCGCGCGTTCGGGGCCGCTGCCCCGGCCCGTATGGTTGAGTAGGTGAACGCAGGAACAGGGCATGGTCCACGACGAGCCGACTGGTTCCTGATCGGCATCGTTTCTGCGGCCGCGCTGGCCATTATGCTGCCTGCCCGAGGCGCCGCAGTGCCGGCCATCGACTGGACCTCGCGCAGCACCATCGCCGTCCTGTTCTTCGTTTATGGCGTACGGCTGGAACCAGCCGAGACCATCGCCGGTCTGAAACACTGGCGACTGCACGCGTCGATCCTGTCGTTCACCTACCTGGCGTTTCCGCTGGTGGCCATCGCGTTGCGTCCGCTCACGCCGGGCCTATTGAGCCCAGACAGCTATCGTGGCATCGCTTACCTGTGCCTACTGCCATCCACGGTGCAAAGTTCCATCAACTTCACCTCCATCGCCCGCGGCAACGTGGCGGGAGCCATCGTGAGCGCTTCGGTCTCGAACCTGCTCGGGGTTTTCCTTACCCCGGCCCTGGCGATCGTGGTGATGAGCGCCACCGGCCTACGGCTGGATGCTTCCGCCTTCTGGGACATCTCCGCCCAGATCCTGCTGCCCTTCGTACTGGGTCAACTGTCGCGGCGCTGGACGGCCGATTTCGTGGCCCGTCATCCCAAACTGAAACTATTCGATCAGGCCACCATCCTGCTCGTGGTCTACAAGGCTTTCAGCCAGGGCATGCGTTCCGGCGTCTGGCAATCCACCGGCTGGTACGACATAGCGACCATCCTGTTGCTGGCCTGCCTGATCCTGGCCGGCTTCCTGACCCTAACCTGGCAGGTGGCCGGCTGGTTTGGGTTCAACCGGCGCGACCAGATCGCCATCCAGTTCTGTGGTACCAAGAAGTCGCTGGCCACCGGAGTCCCGATGGCGGCGGTGCTGTTTCCCGCCGACCAGGTAGGCATCATCGTGCTGCCCCTGATGATCTTTCATCAAGCCCAGTTGATGGTTTGCGGAGCACTGGCCAATCGCTATGCCCACAAGGCCACCGACTGGTTCGGGTCGGCGGTGGATCAACCCACGGAGGGTTGAGCCACCGGTTGGGGGCGTGCGGCCCGCGCCTGCCATCGCCCGGCCGTGCACTGTACCGCCAACGGTAGCCCGAAGGTGGCGGTTAACCGCTGGTCGGTGAGGGTTTCGGCGATCGGTCCGGCGGCAGTCACCTTGCCGTCGGCCAGCAACAGCACGTGCGTTATGCCGGGCGGGATCTCCTCGACATGGTGGGTGACCAACACCATGACCGGAGCCAATGGGTAGGCGCACAGCTCGGTCAAGGTTTGGATGAGAATCTCGCGCCCCGCCAGGTCCAACCCCGCACCGGGTTCATCGAGCAGCAGCAGTTCCGGATCGGTCATCAGGGCCCGGGCGATCTCGACTCGCTTGCGTTCCCCGTCGCTGAGGGTGCCGAAGGTGCGGCCCGAAAGATGCTCAACCCGCAGCAGTCGCATCAACGAACCAGCCCGGGCGTGATCGAGCTCGTCGTACTCCTCACGCCAGCGCCCCAACACCCCATGAGAGGCCGACACGATCACGTCGTCGACCAGTTCGTGGCCTGGGATACGGTTACCGATAAGCGGAGAGGCGACCCCGATGCGTGGCCGCAACTCGAAGACATCGACCGCCCCAAGGTATTCCCCCAGCACCTGGACGACACCTTGGGTGGGATGCAACTGGGTGGCCAGCAGCTGCAGCAGGGTGGTCTTGCCGGCCCCGTTGGGCCCGATGAGCGCCCAATGCTGGCCCTCTTCGATACGCAGGTCGATGGCGTCGAGCAGGTACTTGGTACCCCGGCGCACGCTGACTGAGGCCAATTCGGCTACTGCAACCATGGTCTCGACGATACCGGCAGGCGATATCGTCCGCAGCCGGGCACCCTGAAGGTCGGCGGACAGATCGCGCACCGGGCGGATGGGGTGCGACCGGCGCTGCCCATCGGCCGCTGACTGGCCAAGGCGGTCCTCAGGCACCCGTGGAATGCAATCCCCCGTCTACATGCACCATGGTTCCGGTGGTGGCAGGGAACCAATCGCTGAGCAAGGCCACCACGGCCTTGGCGACCGGCGTGGCATCGGTGGCGTCCCAGCCAAGAGGTGCGCGCTGCTGCCACACCTCATTGAACGAGGACGCCCCCGGAATGGCCTTCTTGGCGATGGTATCGACGGGGCCGGCCGCCACCAGGTTGCATCGAATGCCGTCCGGGCCAAGGTAGCGAGCCAGGTAACGGCTGGTCGATTCCAGGGCGGCCTTGGCGACCCCCATCCAGTCATAGGTGGGCCAGCTCACCGTCGCATCGAAGGTCAGGCCCACCACCGACGAACCGGCGCCGAGCAGCTCACGCACCGCCATCGTCAGCGATTGTAGAGAATAGGCCGAGGTGTGCATCGCCACGGAAACATCGGCCCATTGCGTCTGTAGGAAGGCTCCGCCCAGCGCCCGCTCCGGGTTGGCGTAGGCAATCGAATGCACCAAACCGTCCAGGCGATCGAAACCGCGATCACGTAGCTGACCGGGCAGGGCGGCCAGTTGCCCGGCGTCGGTGACATTGAGCTCCAGCACCTCGGGCACGGGATCGAGCTTGTGTACCACCCGCCGGGTCAGGCTCATGCCCCGGCCGAAATTGGACACCACGATCTCGGCCCCCTCGGCCTGGGCAATCTGGGCCACCGCGTAGGCAATCGAGGTGTTCAACGTCACCCCGGTGATCAGCAACCTTTTGCCCGCCAGGATCCCCATGTCAATGCCCCATTCCCAGACCGCCATCCACCGGGATCACGGCCCCGGTGATGTAGCCCGCCTCATCTGATACCAGGAACCGGACGGCATAGGCCACATCGGCGATCGTACCCATCCGGCCTACCGGTATCCGCTCCGCATAGGACTTCTGGGTGGCCTCGTCCAGCACCTCGGTCATCGCGGTCTGAATGAACCCGGGAGCCACGACGTTGAATGTGATGCCTCGGCTGCCCAGTTCCCGAGATACGCTGCGTGCCATGCCGATCAACCCGGACTTGGACGCCGCATAGTTGACCTGCCCGGCCGAACCCAATAGCCCGACCACCGAACTGGTGGCCACGATACGCCCAAACCGCTGCCTCATCATGGCCCGAGTGGCACGTCTCACGACCCGGAAAACCCCACTCAGGTTGACATCGATCACCTTATCCCAGTCTTCATCGCTCATCCGCAGCAGCAAGGTGTCGCGGGTGATACCGGCATTGGCCACGAGCACCTCGACCGGGCCGAGCCGGGACTCCACCTGACCGAAGGCGGCATCCACGGCCGCGCCATCGGTGATATCGCAGGCGATGCCCAGCACCCCTTCGGGGGCCTGGTCGTTGATGTCGAGGCTGACGACCCGGTATCCGGCGTCCCGCAGGGTTTCGGCGATCGCGGCACCTATGCCCCGGCTAGCTCCGGTGATCACGGCCACGCGGCCCGTTGCAGTATTGGTGGATCGGTTCACTCCTCGAAGATACCCGCCGATGCGGCTGGGGGTCCCCGGCCCGGGGCACAAATTCTGCTGGCTCCGGTTGTGGGGTTCGGCCTGGGTTGCCTGCGGCGCCCCGACCGGTTGCGCGAGAATTGGGCCATGGATCTCGGATTGGCCGGCAGCGCCTTTCTGGTCACCGCGGCCAGCGAGGGATTGGGGTATGCCACCGCCCGGGCGCTGGTGGCCGAGGGCGCCGGGGTGCTGCTGGTGGCCCGCCGGCCGGATCGGTTGCAGTCCGCCGTGGAATCGCTGGGCGATGACCGGCGGGCGTACGGGCTGTCGGCCGACCTCGCCGACCCGGATACTGCCGACCGAGCCGTGCGGGCGGCCCAGCGGGCATTCGGTAGGCTGGATGGTGCCCTGATCAGTGTCGGTGGGCCGCCGCCCGGGCAGACGCTCGAACTGACCGACCGGCAGTGGCGCGCCGGTTTCGAGTCGGTCTTCCTTGCCGCGCTGCGCGTCATCCGCGGTGTCCTAGCGGTCAACCCGGCAGCCCGGCTCGGACTGGTGCTGTCGAGCTCGGCCCGCAGCCCGTTGCCTCGGATGGCCATCAGCAATGGGTTGCGTCCCGGACTCGCCATGCTGGTCAAGCAGCTCGCCGATGAGATCGGCCCGGCAGGCGGACGGGTTTTCGGGCTGCTACCGGGTTTCATTGCCACCCGACGTCTCATCGAACTGGATGCCACCCGAACCGATCCACAGGCCTACCGGGCCACCGCGGAGGCCGCCATACCATTGCGCCGCTATGGGCTTCCCGATGAGTTCGGCCGGCTGGCGGCCTTCTTGCTTTCGGATGCCGCCAGCTATTTGACCGGCTGTCTGATCCCGGTGGATGGCGGGTTCGGACGAGCCCTGTGACCGGCGAGGCCGCCAGCGACTGCTGCGCTGCCCGGCCGGTCACAGCTTCGACCTCGCCCGGCAGGGCCAGGTGAACCTGCTCGGTCGCCGGGTGCCTGCCAACGCCGGCACCCCAGAGACGATCACGGCCCGGCACCGGTTCCTGACGGCCGGGCATTACGCGCCGATCCGGCACGCGGTCCAACTGGCCTGCCCGGGCGGTGGCCCCGTGGTAGAGGTCGGCGCCGGCACCGGCTACTACCTGGCTGGTGTCCTCGGCCCAACGGCACGAGCCCATCTGGCCCTCGACGTGTCGCCCGCCGCGAACTAGTTGGTAGGCAGGTAATCGAGTTCCATCGTCGTTTCGATCAGGCGACCCTATCGGGCCTGATAGCCATGGGGCCAAATGCCTTCCATCCCGGGTACGCCCAGCCCTCCGGGACGCAGGAGGTGCCGGTCTCGGCGATGCTGAGCCAATACCAGCCGGCCCGGCCGGTTTGAACTACCGGATCAGTCCTTCCCGCCCTTCTTGTCCTTCTTTGGCTTCTTGTCCTTGACGGTTCGGTCCTTCTTGTCCGGTTTGTCGGTGCGATCGGCGGCTAACGCTAGCCCGGGTTGAGCATCCGGGGCACTGCCGTCACCCGGGACACCGCCATCGCCTACGGGCCCATCGTTCTGGGCAGCGGCGGGTCCCGCAACCGTGCCAGCCCGTACCCGGGCACCGCCCCGGCTGCGGAACTCCACCCCGGCCTGTTTCAGCAAACCCTGCACAAAACCATAGGATCGGCCCGAATCACTCGCGATGGCGCGGATGGACTCCCCAGCCCGATAGCGTTGCACGAAATTGTCGCAGACCTCAGTCCGAAGATCGCCGCTGATCCTCTTGCCCTTGCTGAGCTGAGCCATGTCAACTCCCTTCCCCTCAGCAGGATGACTCTGACAATATCCCCACTTCCCATCCCTTGGTGACAGTTCGATCTTGTTAGGGTGAACGAGCTAACCGAAGATTCTTTGCGCTGGTCAATACCGCTTATAAATGCGGTCTCCCCCAATGAGAGGAAATCACGCCAGGGCGACCAGATCTACATAATCCGCACTCCACAGATCCTCCACACCGTCGGGCAGCACAATCACCCGATCCGGTGCCAGTGCCTCGACGGCGCCTTCATCATGGGTAACCAGGACGATAGCGCCCCGGTAACGCTGAATAGCCGATAGCACCTCGGCCCTGGAGGCGGGATCAAGATTGTTGGTGGGCTCGTCCAAGAGCAACACGTTGGCCGCCGAGACGACCAGAGTGGCCAGGGCAAGCCGGGTCTTCTCCCCACCGGACAACACCCGGGCCGGCTTGTGACCGTCATCCCCACCGAACAGGAAGCCACCCAGAACCCGGCGCGCCTCTGTCTCATTCAGCTCGGGGGCCGCCGAAAGCATGTTCTCCAAAACGGTCTGGTCGGGGTCCAATAGGTCATGTTCCTGAGCGAAGTAGCCAATCTTGAGACCATGGCCGGGAACCACCTCGCCATGTGAAGGTTCCTCCACGCCGCTCAGCAATCGCAACAGGGTGGTCTTGCCGGCACCATTGAGCCCCAGTACGACCACCCGGGAACCCCGATCGATCGCCAAATCGACCCCGGTGAACACCTCCAGGGAACCGTAGCTCTTCGACAGTTCGCTGGCCAGCAACGGAATCCGTCCACAAGGCGCCGGCGTAGGGAAGGTGATCTTGGCCACCCGATCGGCTACCCGCTGTCCCTCGGTTTCGGCAAGCAGTTTCGCCGCGCGCCGGGTCATGTTCTGGGCGGCGGTGGCCTTGGTTGCCTTGGCGCCAAGCCTCTCCGCCTGACCCAGCAACTGTGCCGCCTTGCGTTCGGCATTGTGTCGTTCGCGTCGCCGGCGTTTTTCATCGGTTTCACGTTGGGCCAGGTAGGCTTGCCAGCCCATCGAGTATTGATCCAGAGCGGTGCGGTTGGCGTCCAGATGGAACACCTTGGTTACGGTTTGGGCCAGCAATCCGGTGTCGTGGCTGATCATCATCACCCCGCCCGGATAGGTTTTGAGGAAGTCACGCAGCCAGACGACCGAGTCGGCATCCAGGTGATTGGTGGGCTCATCCAGCAGCAGGGTGTCGGCCTGGCTGAACAGGATCCTGGCCAACTCGATCCGGCGGCGCTGGCCACCCGAGAGTTCCCGCAACGGTTGATCGAGCACCCGGTCCGGCAAGTCCAGGTTCGCCGCGATCCGGGCAGCCTCGGCTTCGACGCCGTACCCGCCTGCAGCCAGCAATTCCGCCTCGGCCCGGGCATAGGACGCCATCGCACGAGCCTGTTCCTCGCCCACGGTCTGGCCCATGGCCTGCTCGTGGCGGCGCAACCGGGCCAGGATGTCGGTCAGGCCCCGGACCGAAAGGATCCGGTCCCGTGCCAGTTGCGCAGGATCGGGTTCCCCGGGGTCCTGCGGCAGATAGCCGATCTGGCCGCTGCGGGTTACCTGGCCGGCGGCTGGCAGGGCCTCGCCAGCCAGGATGCGCATCATGGTTGTCTTGCCGGCGCCGTTGCGCCCGACCAGCCCGATCGTGTCGCCGGGGTTCACTCGAAAGGTGGTGGTAGACAGCAACAGCCGCGCCCCAGCGCGAACCTCAAGATCACTGGCCTGCAACATATCGGACGCCATTGTCGCGCGGTAACGCCCCGGTCGCCAAACCCGATCCAACCGGCCCCATCCGGGCACAAACCACGACCGGCATGCCGGGCTACCGATCCGTTTCGCGATCCGACTCGAGAGCCATCGCCTGACGTAGGCTGAGATGGGCATCCACACCTTGAAGGGCACCATGCGCAACAGTCGAGCCAGTCTGCTGCTCGGTCTGGCCATCGCCATGGTGGCCTTCAATCTGCGGACCATCGCTGTGGCGGTTGGCCCCGTGCTGCCCCTGATCCGCGCCGATCTGGGCATGTCCGATACCGTGGCCGGGCTGCTCACCTCCCTACCCACACTGTGTTTTGCGGTCTTCGGTCTGCTGGGGCCCGGATTGGCCCAACGCATCGGTGTCCAGCATGCGATCCTGGTAGCGCTGGTGGCCAACGTGGCCGGGCAGGCTGCTCGCGTCCTCAGCGCCGGAACGGTTAGCTTCATGGCGGCCACCATCGCCGCCCTGGCAGGCATTGGTGTCATCAATGTTTTGTTGCCACCCTTGGTGAAACGCCATTTCCCTACTCGGAACGGCCTGGTTACGGCACTCTACGTCACCGCGCAGTCGGTGGGGTTGACGCTGGCCAGCCTGTGCACCGCTCCTCTGGGCATTAGACTGACCGGCTGGCGCAATGCCTTCTGGGTGTGGGCGATCACCATGGCGGCTGCCCTACCCCTGCTGATCTGGGCTACCGTGCGCTTCTCCGAACGTACTGCGAACGGCCGTCGCCGGGCGATCACGCTGCGCCAGGTCGCCGGTACCAGGCTCGGCTGGATGATGGCTGTCTTCTTTGGCATGCAGTCCGCCCAAGCCTATGGACAGTTCGGTTGGCTGCCCAGCATCTACCAGGACGCCGGCTTCTCCGCCGTCGCTGCGGGCACCTACCTGGGGATCGTCGCCGCGGTCGGGGTTCCGTTGTCCTTCGTGATCCCGAGCCTCACCACCCGGCTGCGAAATCCGGTGTGGCTGGTCTTTGCAATGACCGGTAGTGGATTGCTCGGCTATCTGGGCCTGATCGTCGATCCGCGAACGCTGCCATGGCTATGGCCCTGCCTGCTGGCAGTCGCCGGCTCCTGCTTCCCGATGATCCTGGTGCTCCTGGGCATGCGCACCCGTACCCCGGCCGGCACGGCCGCCCTGTCCAGCTTCGCCCAGAGCGCCGGCTATGTGCTGGCCTCGTTCGGCCCCTTCCTGTTCGGCGCCGTCAAAGACGCCACGGGCAACTATCTGGGACCCCTGTGGATCCAGTTTGGGCTGTTCCTTCCACTACTGGTGTGCGCGGTGGCGGCGATTCGCTCGCGTGCGCTGGAAGACGAATTGGGTATCTCAGCCGGTTGACCCTACGCCTTCGATCGACTGGGTAGCGGTGGCCAACCGATGGTGGACTACCCCGAGCGGCAACAGCCGGCCACCGGACGGTCCGATCTCGATGTCAACCCCCAATCCGGGGCAGACCCCACAGTCGTTGCAGTCTGCCCAGCGGCAGTCCGCCACCGGTTGCTGGTTGAGGGCCGCTTGGTAGTCTTCCCACAACCAGTTCCGGTCCAATCCAAGGTCAAGATGATCCCAGGGCAGCACCTCGGTAACGCCACGTTCCCGGGTGGTGTACCAGGCTAGATCCACCCCCAGCGGGGCCAGCACCTCGGCGGTGCAGCGCACCCAGCGATCGAAATCGAAATGCTCCTGCCAGCCGTCGAAGCCGCCGCCGGCCCGCCAGACGGCCTCAATGACCCGTCCCACCCGCCGGTCACCGCGGGCCAATAACCCCTCGATCAGCCCCGGATGGCCATCCGACCATCGGACCCCGATAGCCCGGCCGCACTGCCTGTCGTCGCGCACCCGCTGTTTCAGTTCGCGCAACCGCCGGTTGGTGGTCTCGGGATCGGTCTGACCAACCCATTGGAAGGGAGTATGCGGTTTCGGGATGAAGGCCCCGATGCTGATGGTGCAGCCGATATCGCGCCGGCCCGCCACCCGGCGTCCGGTCTGGATCACTTCATGGGCAAGATCCGCGATCGCGAGCACATCGGCATCGGTCTCGGTGGGCAGGCCACACATGAAGTACAGTTTCACCGACCGCCAGCCATTGCCGAATGCCGCGGTCACCGTGTTTATCAGATCGTCTGCGGAGACATTCTTGTTGATCACTCGCCGTATCCGTTCCGTGCCGCCCTCGGGAGCGAAGGTCAGGCCACTGCGGCGACCATTGCGGGTTAGCTCGGCGGCCAGGTCGATGTTGAAGGCATCCACCCGGGTGCTGGGCAGGGAAAGCGACACATGGGTGCCGGTATAGCGGTCGGCGAGCTGGCGGGTGATATCGCCGATCTCCGTGTGGTCTGCACTGGACAGGCTGAGCAACCCCACCTCGGCCATCCCGGTGGCTTCCAGGCCATGCTCCACCATGGCGCCGATGACCGGCAGCGAGCGTTCCCTGACCGGGCGGGTGATCATCCCCGCCTGACAAAACCGGCAGCCCCGGCTACAGCCCCGGAAGATCTCCACCGAATAGCGCTCGTGCACCGTCTCGGCCAGCGGGATGAGCGGAGTCCTGGGTAGCGGCCAGTCGTCCAGTTCGGTCAGCACCCACTTGCTGATCCGATAGGGCACCCCGGGCCGGTTCGGGGAGATCTTGGCGATCTGACCGTCGGCTCGGTAGCTGACATCGTAGAACCGGGGCACATAGATCATGCCGGTTTCGGCGAATGCGGCCAGCACACCGAGCCGGCCTCCCGGGCGGCCTGCGGTTAGCCAGTCCCGCACGATCCGGCTGACCTCCAGCACCGCCAGTTCTCCGTCACCTAGAATCACCGCATCCACGAAATCGGCAACGGGCTCGGGGTTGGACGCGCAGTGCCCGCCGATCACCACCAGCGGGTCGCCGCCGCCGCGGTCAACCGCCCGCAACGGGATACCCGCCAGGTCGATTGCCTCCAGCAGGTTGGTGTAACCCAATTCGGTGGCCAGGCTCACCCCGAGAACGTCGAAGGCGCGCAGCGGACGATGGGTTTCCCAGGTGAAGGCCGGAACCTCGTGGTCGCGCATCAGTCTGGCCAGATCCGGCCAGACGGCGAAGCTGCGCTCGGCCAGGATCCAATCGGTCTGATTCAGCACCTCGTATAGGATCGCCAGGCCCTGATTGGGCTGACCCACCTCATAGGCGTCCGGATACAGCAGTGCCCAATGCACAGCCACCTGGCGCCACTGTTTGATCACGCTGTTGAGTTCGCCTCCGATGTACTGCACCGGTTTGGCTACCCTAGCCAGCAACGGTTCTAACCGATCAAACAGGGCCTGCGGCACGGTCGGGGTGTTCATCGACGTCACATGCTAACCGGTCGAGCCGGGTTGGCGACCGGATGCCGGTGGGTTGGGTGGGACGCCACCGGGTCGACCGGGCGCCCCCATGCGGCCCGCAACCGGGGCGAACCCGGTCGGCCCCGGCTGCCCAGGCGGCCAGGACCGGCCTGCCGACCCCGGGCTATCCCCCACCGCACCCGGAACGCTCGGACGCGACGAAGGCTCCCCCGGCCGGCCGGCCGAGACGGCGCCGGCATCGGGCTGGATTCCCAGTGGCACGGCCGGCGCCGTCGAATGTCGTGGGTAGGGTGACCCGGCGGGTACCGGCAGCCCCACACCAGCCTGGGCCTCGGCCAGCGGTCTGCCCGGTGCCGCCGTCCGCTCTAGCCCAACTCGTTTGGCCTGCCACATGATGAGCGCCGCGGCCACAGCCATCACACCCATGTTGATCAACACGACCGGCCCGCCTGCACCGGATCTCCGGTCGAACACCCCGGAGAGATCGGTGAAGGGCAGCATCCACATCGCGAACAGGTTGTTTACCACGTGGATGGCGATGCTCGCCTCCAGGCCACCCGTCCACCAGGTCAGGAAACAGGCCAGCAGCGCGAAGTAGACGTAATAGGCATTGAGCCAGATGTCGGCTGCGGAGTGGGCGAGCATGAACAGCCCCGAAGAGAACAGCGCGCCCACCACCCAGGCAACCCGTTGGTTGCCGAAGAAGCCGGCGATGCTGCGGTGCGCCAGCCCGCGGAACCCGAATTCCTCGCCGGCGGCCTGAAGGGGTTGGGTGAGCAGGATTCCCACGATCATCAGTACCGTGTTCTCGTTGGGGGCCAGATCCGGCATGGTGCCCGAACTGCTGGAGATCCACAATTCGATACCCAAATTGATGATCCACAGCGGAACGACCAGTAGGAAACAGCGTCCCAGCCATTCCCAGCGGAACCGCCCGGCAACGCTGCATAGCCAGCCCAGCGGCTGCCGGAAGACCGACATCCCGACGAGGATGGTCAACAAGATCAGCAGGGCCAATGACACGTTGTTGCCCAGGAATACCCACGGGGTCACGCCGCCCCTACGGAGTTCGGCCAACGCCGTCGCGGGATCGGACCCGCCGGTCAGCTGCCCGATGATCAGCGCAGCCAACAGCACCACAATCTGCAGTACTAAGAAGCCGAGCAGGCCGACGACGATGGCCACGATCGACCGCCAGACCCGGTATGCCGGGGTTCGCCAGAAGGATGCGTAGGTGGTAGGCACCACCGGCAGCGTCGGCGGAGCCGCGCCGCGCCAACGACTGCCCTGCCGGGCCGGGGGCCGGCCGCCGACAGGTATCGGCCCGGGTGGCTTTGTCCTCATGCCCGGCTGCCTATCTGGTGCTATCCCCGGCATGGGGGCCATGGCCGGCGGCTTGCCTTGGGCCGGCCGAGCGTCACTGCCAATCGGGTTGACGCCCCAGCCTGGCTGGCTGGGCACCCCCGCAGCAGGCCGAGCGGCCAGTCCCGCTCCGGGTTGCGGCTGGCCTGCCGTGGGCGGCTGAACGGTTTGCGAGCCTGCGATCGGGCCAATGACATCCGACGGTGGCCGAGCGGGTAGCCCCCAGCCGGGGTCCGGTGGCTGGCTCGGCCCGGGAGCCGGGCCAGCGGCTGGCCTACCGGCCGCTTGGTGAGCCTGCGGCCCGGTGGCGGCCGACTCATTCCAAACCGGTTTTTGCTGGTCGATCCCGGATTGGGGGATGCCCGATCGCTCGGGGGAGGGAAACCGGCTCATGGGTTCAGCCCAATCCGCCGAACCGCAGTTCGACCTCGCGGGCGGCCGATTGCGGTGAATCCGAGGCGTGTACGAGGTTACGGTTCTCGTACCGGGAGAAATCGCCCCGGATAGTGCCCGGGGCGGCCGCGGCCGAATCGGTACTGCCGTTGATGCCGCGCACCACCTCGGTTGCCCCATGGCGGGCGATGGTCTGGCCGACCAGGCCCCGGGCGACCCCATCGGGTTTGATCAGGACGAGCGTGCGTTCGACTTGGCTCATGACTGAAACCCTACAAGCCGTTGCCGGCTTAACCGAGTAGCCCGTAAGCAACTGGGGGTCAATTCCATTGCCCGCCAACCCCGGTCTGGCCGGTCAGCAGGTCGCGTACCTCGCCGGCCAGATAGACCGAGCCGACCACCAGCACCACCGAGTCCGGGCCGGACTGAGCGGCCAATCCCGACGCCAGCCCCATCGCCTTGCTGCTGGTGGCGGCGGTGCGAACCCGCTCGGTCCCGCAGACCTCGCCGGCCAGCTCGGCCAGTTCGGCGGCCGGCATCGCCCGCTCGAAGGCGGGCATCCCGGTGGCCACGATCGTATCGGCCTGCCCGGCCAGCAGTTCCAGCACTTCGGTCACCGCCTTGTCCCGCATCATTGCCAGAACGACGATCAGCGGCCGGGCGGTGAACGACTCGCGCAGCCCGGCCAAGGTGGCAACCACCCCGTGCGGATTGTGCGCGGTGTCGAGCACGATCACCGGGTCCTCGGCGACTACCTCCAGCCGGGCGGGTGCCGCCACCGCGGCCAGGCCATCCTCAATCACCTCCGGTGCCAGCCCGCCGCCGCGCAACGCCTCCACGGCCGCCACCGCCAGCACCGCATTGTGCGCCATATGCGCCCCGAACAACGGCAGGAACAACCCGCCCAGCGGGCCGGCTGCCGAATCGATCCGGATCACCTGTCCGCCCACCGCCGGCTGGCGATCCAGCAGCATGAAATCCAATCCCTCCCGTATCATCGGCACACCGGCCTGCCGGCAGCGTTCGGCCAGTACCCGGGCGACCTGTGGGGTCTGGGCCGCCAGCACCGCGGTAGCACCGGGTTTGATAATCCCGGCCTTCTCGGCGGCAATCTGCGGCGGCGTCGAACCCAATAGATGCATGTGATCCAGCGCGATTGGGGTGAATACCGCAACGGCAGCGGAGGCAACATTGGTCGCATCCCACCGCCCGCCCATCCCGACCTCCACGATCGCCAAGTCAACCGGTGCGTCGGCGAAGGCCGCATAGGCCATCGCCGTGACCGTCTCGAAGAAGGTCACCGGTGCCCCGCCCAGCCGCTCGGCATCAACCAATTCGACCAGCGGCGCGATCTCGTGCCAGGTGCGATCGAACAGTTCAGTGCTAACCGGCTCCCCGTCGATGCAGATGCGTTCGGTCACGTCGACCAGATGTGGGCTGGTGAACCGTCCGGTACGTAACCCCATCGACCGGGTTAGGGCATCGATCATGATGGCGGTGCTGCCCTTGCCGTTCGTTCCGGCGATCTGGATCACCGGGCAGGCCTTCTGCGGATCGCCAAGCAACTCACACAGCCGAGCGATCCGATCCAGGCTAGGCTGCGGGTGAGATTCCGGCCAGCGTCCGACAAGCTCGGCGCTCAGTTCGGCGTGGGATTGCCTGTTCACGACCACTCAGCCTAATCCCTAGGCCTCGCCTATCCCCCGGTAGTAGCCGGGTGGCAAGCTGGTACGGCACCAAAACCGAAACCAGTCGGTTATTATCGCAATTGTGAGCATCTGGACCGGCCACACCGCACCCGCCCAATTGACCCGCAATCCGCGCGACTGGGTAGGGCTGGGCGCCCGGCTCGTGCTGGGCGTGGCCTTGACCTTTGCCGGAGCGCTGAAGGTGGGTAACCTGGCCGGCAACGCCTACCAGGTAGGGCTTTACCGGCTTCCGCTGCCCACCGGTCTGCAGACCGTGATCGGTTATGCGCAGCCGTTCGTCGAGATCCTGGTCGGGCTGCTGCTGATCGCCGGATTGTTCACCCGGTGCAGCGCCGTTCTGGGCGCGCTGGCCATGGTCTTGTTCATTGCGGGCATCGCCTGGGCGTGGACGATGGGGCTGCGGATCGACTGCGGCTGTTTCTCGCCTGGCGGGGAACTAGGCGCGGACGAGGCCACCAAGTACCTACAGGACATCATCCGCGATGCCGGGTTCTTCCTGTGCGGGCTGTGGCTGTGGGCACGGCCGGCCTCGGTATTGGCGATCGACAACTGGCTGCTGGCACCGCTGCCGCCCCATGGCCACTCACCCGATGGCGGGGCATCATGACCACTAGCCTGGCGCCCGGCCTACCGGCAACGCCGACCTCACCCCGGATGATGAGCCACTGGACGGGCGCCACCCCACCGGCTGGCTCCAGGCGATGAGCCACCGCATCCGGGCTCGCGGATCAGCTGACACCAACCATCAGGGGGGACCACGATGAACCATCGCGCACCACGCCAATCCCGAGCGGCCGGCGCCCCGTCATCGGCAGATGAGCAGCCGACCGCCGGTCAATCGAAGCGGGGCACCTACCGGGCCGTCACCGCCGACCGCGCGGCACAACAGCGCCGGTTGAAAACGGTGACCGTGGCGCTCGTGGTGGCATCCCTGGTCGTCATAGTCACCACGATCATTGTCCAGCAGCACCTGCGCACCAAGGCGATCCAGGCCCAGTACGGCACCGCGGAACAGCTCACCCCGCCCAACGCCAACCCGGACGGCCCTGGCCTGAGCTATGTACCCGGAACCGCCGACCGGTCCAAGCCCCTGGTGGCGGTATACCTCGACTATCAGTGCGGAGGCTGCATCGAGGTATCCCGGACCGTAGATCCGATGCTGGAGTCCCTGGCCGAGGACGGCCAGATCAGGCTCGTCCATGTGCTGCTGATGAGCATGGACCACGGCCAGCCCAACGGCTTGTCCTTCCGCTCCAATGTGGCCACCGCCTGCGCCGACATGGTCGGGGTGGCCGCCGCATACCGCCATGAGGTGTTCGGCCGAGCCGATAGCGGCCAGCGGTGGGACGACCCCCAGCTGACCGGCGATATCGCCCACGCGGCCGGCTTGCAGGGCAAGGACCTGCAAGTCTTCCAAGCCTGTTTTGCCGGGCACGCCACCAGCAGGTTCGTGCTGGATACCCAGCAGAACAAACCGGATACCATCGCCTACACCCCGGCCTTCACCGTGAACGGCAACCAGGTCGATCTGCGCGCGGCCGCCGCTTCGCCGGCCGCGCTGCTGTCCGCGATCCAACAAGCAGCCTGACCGATGGCCGCCCCAGTCGAGGTTTTGCCGGCTGGTTTAGACTTGCCGCTGCCGGATCGACAGGAGGCGTGCCCATGAGCAAGAGCAAGCAGAACAAGCCCCGACACACCGACGGCTCGACCACGCAGTCCGGGACTCGGTCTACCGCCCCGGTTTCCCGGCGGGAAAGGCTGCGTGCCCAGCAGGCCGCCGAAGCCCAGCGCGCCCGAACCCGCCGCATCCTGATTGTGGTGACCGCCATCGTGGCGGCGGCCATCGTCGCGGTGGTCACCACGGTGCTGGTGCAGAATCACAACCGCCGCAAAGCGGAGGAGCGGCAACGCAACCAGGCCGCCCAGATGGTGCCCCCGAATGCCACGGCCGACGGCACCGCGATCGGTTATGCCGGTGGCGAGGCCGCAGGCGACGTGCCGGATGTCGTGGCCTACCTCGACTTCCAATGCCCGGGCTGTTCGCAGTCGTCAAAGCTGATCGACCCGTTGCTGGAGCAGCTCGCCGATCAGGGCAGGATCAGACTGACATATCACATACTGTATGGGCTGGATTCTCTCTTGAATACCGATCATTCTTTCCGCGCGGCGGTGGCCGCCAGTTGCGCCGATTTCCAGGGCAAGTTCCCCGAATACACCAGCGCTGTCTTCGCCAATCAGCCTGCCAAGGAGGGCGATGGCTGGACCGATGCGCAGTTGTTGCAGTGGGCCGGCCAGGCAGGCATCGAGGGGGACCAGAAGAACGCCTTCGAGACCTGCTTCACCACCCAGGCGACCAGCCAGTTCGTTCAGAAGATGCAGCGGGCCAAGCCGGATTCGGTGACCGGGACGCCGACCTTCCTGGCCAACGGCAAGCCGATGGGACCCACCAAGAGCGATCTGGTCAGCGCCGACGCTCTGCTGGCGAAGATCCTGCAGGCTGCCGGCAGTTGAATCTGCCGGTCGGGCCCGGTTTCGCCCGGTATCGATTCGACTCGATAGGATGCGGCCCATGACTGTCACGCCAGAACCTGCCCAGACGCCGCCTGCCGATCCCGGCGGTTGGCAGGTACCGGCGAAACCGGATTTGGAGGGTTTGGAGGCGAAGTGGTCGGCGCGCTGGGCGCAGGACGGCACCTATGCGTTCGTCCGGCCCGAGACCCGGGGCGAGGTTTTCTCCATCGATACCCCCCCACCAACGGTTTCCGGCTCGTTGCATGTGGGTCATGTCTTCAGCTATACCCACACCGACACCATCGCCCGCTATCAGCGGATGCGCGGCAAGCAGGTGTTCTACCCGATGGGGTGGGACGACAACGGGCTGCCCACCGAACGGCGGGTACAGAACTATTTCGGGGTGCGCTGCGACCCTACGCTGCCCTATGACCCGGGCTTCGCTCCCCCCACCAAGCCGGATCCGAAGCGCCAGGTGCCGGTCAGCCGACGCAATTTCGTCGAGTTGTGCGTCCAGCTGACCGAGGTTGACGAGCGGGTCTTCGAGAATCTGTGGCGTACATTGGGCCTATCGGTGGATTGGGATCTGCTGTACACCACGATCTCCCCCGCCGCCCAGGCCGTCGCCCAGCGGGCGTTCCTGCACAATTTCGAGCGCGGCGAGGCCTATCTTTCGCTGGCTCCCACGATGTGGGATGTCACCTTCCAGACCGCCGTGGCCCAGGCGGAGCTTGAGGCGCGGGAATACCCGGGCTTCTACTATGGCCTGGCCTTCCATCGGCTCGACGGCGAGCCGGTGCTGATCGAAACCACCCGGCCCGAGCTGCTGGCTGCCTGCTCGGCTCTGATCGCCCACCCCGGCGACGAACGCTATCGTCCGCTGTTCGGCAGCACGGTGACCACCCCGGTCTTCGGTGTCGAGGTGCCCGTGCTGGCCCACCCGGATGCCGAACCCGACAAGGGTTCGGGTATCGCGATGTGCTGCACCTTCGGCGACCTGACCGATGTCACCTGGTGGCGGGAGCTCGATCTGCCCACGCGCACCATCATCGGCCGCGACGGCCGGCTGCTGCGCGATATCCCGGAATGGATCGTGGCGCGGGAGGCCTACGCCCGGATCGCCGGCCTAACCACCTATTCGGCTCGCGAGAAGGTGGTCGAGATGCTGCGAGCCCGCGGTGAGCTGATCGGCGAGCCCAAGCCGACCACCCGGATGACCAACTTCTACGAACGTGGCGAGAAGCCATTGGAGATTGTCTCCACCCGCCAGTGGTACATCGCCAATGGCGGCCGGGACGAACGGCTGCGGGCCGCGCTGCTGGCTCGCGGCGAGGAGCTACAGTGGACTCCCGACCACATGCGCCATCGCTATGCAAACTGGGTGGCCGGGTTGCACAGCGACTGGCTGATCAGCCGGCAACGGTTCTTCGGGGTGCCGTTCCCCGTCTGGTACCGCCTGGATACCAACGGCGAGCCCGACTATGAGCATCCGATCGTGGCAGCCGAGGCGGCGCTACCGGTCGACCCGGTCGCCCAGCCGGCGCCCGGTTTCGACGAGGCCCAGCGCGGCCAGCCCGGCGGTTTCATCGGCGACCCCGATGTAATGGACACCTGGGCGACCAGTTCGCTTACCCCGCAATTGGCCTGCGGCTGGCGGACCGACCCGCAGCTGTGGCGGTTAACCTACCCGATGGACATCGCACCGCAGGGCCATGACATCATCCGCACTTGGCTGTTCAGTCGGATGGTGCGCAGCCACTTGGAGGAGCACCGGCTGCCCTGGCGACGCACCACCATCTCTGGATTCGTGATGGATCCGGACCGGAAAAAGATGAGCAAGTCCAGGGGCAACGTGGTGGTGCCTACCGAGATCCTGGACCGGTTCGGTTCCGATGCGGTGCGCTGGCGGGCGGCCATGGCCCGGCCGGGCACCGATTCGCCGTTCGATCAGACCCAGATGAAGGTCGGGCGCCGGCTCGCGATGAAGGTGCTCAACGCGTCGCGTTTCGTGTTGGGCCTGGGCAGCGCTCCGGCCGGCATCGAGCAGATCACCGAGCCCGTGGACCTAGCCATGCTGGCCACGCTGCGGCAGACGATCGAGCAAGCCACGGCGGCCTTCGACGAGTTCAACTACACCGCAGCCCTGGAGGCCACCGAGACCTTCTTCTGGACCTTCTGCGACGACTACGTCGAGTTGGTCAAGGAGCGTGCCTACGGAACTCGCGGAGAGCAGGCCGCGGCTTCGGCGAATGCCGCCTTGCAGGCCGCCTTGCGCGTCCTATTGCGGTTACTGGCCCCGTTCATGCCTTTCGTCACCGAAGAAGTGTGGAGCTGGTGGCAGCCGGGATCGGTGCACCGCGCCAATTGGCCGGCCGCCGCCGAGCTTCCGGAGGGTGGCGATGCCGCCCTGTTGCAGGCGGTCTCGGCCACCCTGATCGCGCTGCGCCAGGTAAAATCGGCCGCCAAGGTGTCGCCCCGCGCCGAGATCACCCACGCCCGGATCAGCGGACCTGGCGAGCAGCTAGGCCTGCTGCGGCAAGCCGAGACCGATTTGCGAGCGGTGGCCCACATCACCGGGGAGCCGGCCTGGCAACCGACCGGGGGGGCCATCGAGGTGACCGCCACCCTGGCCGGCCAGCCCTGAGCCAAGGCTGCGGGCCGCCCGGCCGGCGCCTACCATCGGAGGCCGCAAACCCGCACCTTACCAGCCACGCGGTTTCGATGGGCCTGGCGAGCAAGACAACGCAACCGCATGCCCCGGGCACATGTCACCCTGCCTGCCCGGATTCCGGGGTGCAGACGGAAGCTGCTCCCGGAAGACCTGTCGCCGGATCCCACCGGTGGGCGGCCGGTGACACGGCCCTGGTCTAGAGTGAGCGCCATGCCCGACACCCCAATCGGCCAGGCCGGCGTGACCAACCGCGATTCCCGCTGGCCGCCATGGCTGGCGCTGTCGCTGGGCCTGGTCCTGATCGCGATCGCCACCCCACTGGGGCGCTGGCTCGGTCACGACGATGCCACGCCCATGCATGCCCTGCGGCCGGGTCAAACCGATGAGCAGTTCTACTTCATCGTCACCGACCGCTTCGCCAACGGCGACCCCGGAAACGACACCGGCGGGCTGAACGGCGACCGGATGACCACCGGCTTCGACCCGACCGATACCGGCTTCTACCATGGTGGCGATCTTGCCGGCATCATGGCTCACCTCGACTACATCCAGGGGTTGGGCACCACCGCCATCTGGCTCACCCCGACATTCGTGAACCAGCCGGTGCAGGGCACAGGCAGGGCCGCCTCGGCCGGCTACCACGGCTACTGGATCACCGATTTCACCCGCATAGACCCGCATCTGGGCACCGAGGACGAGCTGCGCCAGTTGATCGCCGCGGTGCATCGGCGGGGCATGCGGATCTATTTCGACATCGTGGTCAATCACACCGCGGATGTCATCGACTATGCCGACGGCAGCCACAGCTATCGGCCGAAATCCCAGTCGCCCTACCGGGACGCCAGCGGGCAGGTCATCGACGACGCGCAGCTGGCCGCGACCAGGCAGCCCTTCCCGGCATTGGACGCCGACAGTTTTGCCCCCCATCGTCCGGTGATCGATCCAGCCCGCAGCGAGGCTCGGGCACCAGGCTGGTTGAACGACCCCACCATGTACCACAACCGGGGAGATTCCACCTGGGTTGGGGAATCGGTTACCTACGGGGACTTCCACGGGCTGGACGATGTGTTCACCGAGCGCCCCGAGGTCGTGTCGGGGTTCACCGAGATCTACCAGGCCTGGCAGTCCTGGGGGATCGACGGTTTCCGGATCGATACCGTGAAGCACGTCAACATCGAGTTTTGGCAGCAGTTCTGTCCCGCGCTACAGGCTTCCGGCGGCCCGGAATTCTTCATGTTCGGCGAGGTTTTCACCACCGATGTCGAGCAGACCAGTCGGTTCACCACCCGCGGCCGATTGCCGGCGGCCCTGGATTTCGCCTTCCAGGCGGCCGCAGTACAGGTTGCCAACATGGGCTCGCCGCGGGAACTGGTGCGAGTCTGGGATCAAGACGATTACCTGATCGACGCCGATTCCGGCCCCTACCAATCACCCACCTTCCTGGGTAATCACGACCTGGGACGAATCGGTATGCTGGTCGCCGGCACTCCCGATCAGCGCTTGTCCCGCGACCTGTTCGCCCATTCACTGCTGCTGCTCACCCGCGGCCAGCCGGTGATCTACTACGGCGACGAACAGGGATTGACCGGCAGTGGCGGCGATCAGGCAGCCCGCGCCGATCTGTTCGCCACCCGCACCGAACGCTATGCGACCGATCAGGTGCTGGGTGGACCGCCCGGGTCGCTGGATCGCTACGACCCCACTCACCGGCTCTACCGGCATCTTGCCGATCTCGCCGGGCTACGGCAGGCGCACCCGGCGCTGGTCAACGGGGCCCAGATGATCCGGTACGCCGACGAGTCGGCTGGGCTGCTGGTGACCAGCCGGATCGCGGCCGGCCGAGAGTATGTGGTGGTGGCCAACAACTCGGCCGAAACCCACCAGGCCACGGTGCGAACCGATGTCCGCGAAACCACCCTGACGCCAATCTTCGGCGGCGGCGAAGCGTCGCCGGTCGCCGCCGACGGTACCGCGCAGGTGTCGGCCGAGCCGATGTCGGTACGGGTATACCAGGCCGAGCGTGGCCTACCCGCCAGGCAGGCCGCGCCTACCGCTGCCATCGAGCCGATCGATGCCTCGCGTCCCCAACAGCCCATCCCCATCGAGGCTGCCTTGTCGCAACCGGCCTTCGCGGAGGTCAGCTTCCTCGTCCGCCCGGCCGGAAGCAGCGATTGGCAGCTACTTGGCACCGACGACGCGCCCAATTCGGAAACCGGCCGCTATCGGGTATTCGCCGATCTGTCGAATCAGCCAACGGGCACCCCGATGGAGGTACGCGTGGTGGTGACCGACGGATCCGGCAATGTCAGCCATACCGAAGGCAGTTTCACCGTGGGAGGTTGATCAGCCGGCCTGCGCGGCGATGTGATCCTTGATCGCCTGGACGTCGTTTGGCAGGTTCACCACGCGCCGAGGCGCCTGCTCTAGGCCGGCGAACCTGGCAGGTAGCGGCGGGACCTCCCCGATGGCCTCGGCAATGGTCTGGGCGAACTTCACCGGCAAGGCGGTTTCTAGCACCACGATCGGGGTACTCACCCGGTCGAGGAAGGATTCTGCCACGTGGGCCGCATCGGCGGTGTGCGGGTCGATCAGGATGCGGTGGCTACGGTACCAGTCGGCTATGGTGGCTACCCGATCGGCATGGGTCGAGGAACCGCTGCGGAAGCCAAAATCGGCGGCCAGCCGGGCGAACTCGGCGGTGCCGGACAGATCGAATTCTCCTCTGGAGTTCAACTGGCCGCCGAACAGGTCGGCCACCCGCCGGCCATCGCGACCCAACAGATCGAACACGAACCGCTCGAAGTTGGAGGCCTTAGAAATGTCCATCGATGGGCTACTGGTTGCCGGCACCTCGGCAGCCGATCGAACGCGGTAGCGTCCGGTATCGAAGAATTCGTGCAACACCCGGTTTTCGTTCGTGGCCAGGATCAGGGCATCGATCGGCAACCCCATCTGCCGGGCCACATGGCCAGCACAGATATTGCCGAAGTTGCCGGACGGTACCGCAAAACTGACCTGTTGATCATTGCTACCGGTGGTCTGGACCCACAACGCCACGTAGTAAACCACCTGCGCTACCAGCCGTGCCCAGTTGATCGAGTTCACCGCCCCGATATGGTATCGCGTCTTGAACTCGACGTCCGCGTTGACCGTCTTCACCAGATCCTGACAGTCGTCGAAAACCCCATCGACGGCGATGTTGTGAATGTTTGCGTCCGGCAGGCTGAACATCTGGGCCTGCTGGAATGGGGTCATCCGGCCGGCCGGAGTAAGCATGTGGACGCGAATCCGCGGCTGGCCCCGCAGCGCATATTCCGCGGCGCTACCGGTGTCTCCGCTGGTGGCGCCAAGAATGGTCAGGGTGGTGTCGCGTCGGGCGAGTTCATGGGCGAACAGCCCACCCAGCAACTGCATGGCCATGTCCTTGAAGGCTGCGGTTGGGCCATTGGATATATGCCCCAGCCATATCCGGCCATCGCCGACTCGCTCGGCGGACACGATCCGCGGGTCGCCGAACCTATCGGCGGTATAGGCACGCCGGCAGATGGCCGCCAGATCGGCCTGGTCGATATCGTCGATGAATAGCCCGACGACCTGCCGGGCCAGGCCGGCGTAGCCCTCGGTCTGTAGCGCCCGGCGGAAACCGGTCAGCCTCCCATCGGTCAGTTTTGGATACTCGGCCGGTAGATATAGCCCACCATCGGCGGCCAAGCCCGCCAACAGAATGTCGCTGAATCCTGCCGGGACGCCGGCCCCGGCCCGGGTGGAGATATACCGCACCCGGGCAGCCTACCAAGACCGCGAGCGCTACCCCTGGCCGCACCGGGTGAACCGAATGATCCGTCGACTGGCAATACCACGGCGGTCGTCGATATCGCCGACAGCGAACCGAGCATGTACGCCCGGCAAGCGGGCTTCAACGGTTGGCGAGGCCGCTGGCCCGATACCCAGATACCATCGTTGTGTCCGGCTTGACCAACGAGAGGAGACCGATGGATTACGACATCGTCGTGTCACCGGAGTTGCTGATCGCTGGTGCGGATAGCATGCAGGCCATGGCCGAGGACTGTGAGGAGAACCTACCGGCCAAGCCAACCACTTCGGCCAAGCCGACCGATGCGGACACGAGCCGGGCAGACAGCCATCGTCCCCAAGACGATGTGGGGGCCGCCGGTCAGGCAGCTACCGCTGCCTATCTAGACGCCATCCGCAGCGCAGGCCGAGCAGTCCGCCAATCTTCGCAAGCGCTGCGGGCCAGCGCCTGGGACTACCTGAACACCGAGGACCAGGCAACCGAGTTGATCAATCGCGGCATCGGCAGGGCCCTTGGAGAACTGTCATGAAGTACGAGCCAAATGACTCATCCCTGGTGCGCACCCTGAAGGACTGGCATGAGGACATGTCGCCCGAGGTGCGTATGATTTTCGACCATGATGACGGTTACGAGACCATAGTCGAACTGGCGGCCGAGCTAACCAATGATCCCGCCGATCTGACCGGGACCGCAGCAGAGCAAACCGACTATGCCAAACGACTCGACGAGTTAGCCGGGCACCTGGACGCTCTCGGAGAACGAGTAGGCGACTGGCAGGGAGTCTCGCGAGCAGCCTTCGACCATGTGGTCGCCGACCTGAACGACCGGGTCCATGCGCTGCACGAGATGGGCAACGATTCCAGCCTGCTAATTCAGGCCGCCGAACAGGGCCGCGGCGCCAACGACCACCTGCTGTCGGATCTGGTTCGCGCCAGCATCGACTATGCCGAACGGTCGCTCCAAACGGCCCGATCGATGACCCCGCTGACCGGCGGGCTGGCGATGTCGCAGTGGGCAGCCGCCAATCTGAGGCAGGTGACTTTGTTGCTGGAACAGTTAGCCGACGCCAGCGAACGGGTCAACTCCTTGCTCACCGAGGTCAGCCTCGCGGTAACCGAGTTGACCGTGGACACCCACCGGATCTCTGGCGACCTTGACAAGCTGGCCGATCGGCTGGGCTAATACCCCACCGCGGTTGCCGTCATCGACGCCTTCGGATCGGCCGGAGGTTCAACGGTTTCGACGGCGATCGGCTCTTCGGGTACGTGCCCGGGACACATCCGATTCCAGGCCCTCCATCAAGGCATTGAATTCGCTCATGCGCGCGTCCCGGGCCTTAACGATCTCGTTCACCGGCATCGCCTCGGCCTTGGCCAAGGCCCGGTTCACGGCCTGGACGATGCCCTGCTCGGCAACCTCCGGCGGGCAGCCATCGGCCACTCTGACCTGAAGCACCTCCAGCCGAGCCGACACGATGGCCACCACCTGCTCGTCGTCGCTGGCGGCAACGAACTGGGCCATGGGAGCCTCCGGTACCTCATCCGCCCCATCCGGGGTCAGCACCGACATCAAAATCCCCCCAGCAGCAGCGCGCGCAACTGTGGATTGAGCCCCGGCAGTTCGGCCATGGCGCGGGCGGTCTGGGTGCGAGCCATGGTCAGGCTGGCACGAACCGCCTCGGTAGCCGCCACGTTGAGGCTGCTTCGCTCATCGAATGCGTAATCGACGCTGGCCCAGTGGAGTTTCGCCTCTCCGAGGCTGGACACCGTGATCCGGCCATCGGACGAGGTCGCCTCGTAGGTACGGCTGAGAATCTCGGCTATTGCGCGCGACCGGTCATCGGCATGATTAGCCCCCTTGCGCATCACCATTGGATCCCCTCTCCCGTCAGCCGATGTTACCGCACATCCCGGTCATCGATGTCCTCAAGACCCCCGTGATCAGTGGACGACTGCCCACCGGATCGACTCAGCCACGGTCGCTTCCGGCGCGCTGCCCGCCGGGTGGCAGCCAGTAGGCAATGCAGGCCATCGATCGGCTCGGATCGTCGAACCGGCCGCCCCCGGTGCGCTCCACGCCTCGAGACATGCCGCCTCGACGGAACACGCGGAGTAGGCCGTCGGGCGGAAGCCGGTCACGTGTCAGGCCGATAGCTCGGTTCGGGCGGCCAACTGCTTGCGGGTAACCAGTTCGGGAGCGGATTCACCGCGCACCGCCTCGGCGGTGACCACTACCTGCCCGATCTCGTTCCGCCCAGGCACCTCATACATCACGTCTAGCAGCAGTTCCTCCAGAATGGCTCGCAGCCCGCGCGCCCCGGTGCCACGTTCCAATGCCTTCTCGGCGATCGCCTCGATGGCCGCCGAGGTGAACTCGAGGCGCACATCGTCCAGATCGAACAGTTTGCAAAACTGTTTGATCAACGCGTTGCGGGGCTCGACCAGGATGCGTTCCAGGGCTTCCTCGTCCAGTTTCGGCACCGTAGCGATCATCGGCAACCGGCCGATGAACTCGGGGATCAAACCGAATTTGTGCAGATCCTCGGGCCGGACGCCGGCGAAGGCGTCGTTGCCGCGCGGTGCCCGGACCTCCTCGTTGGCGGTGAACCCGAGCGGCCGTTTGCCGATCCGGGCGTCGATGATGTGCTCCAATCCGGCGAAGGCGCCACCGACGATGAACAGCACATTCGTCGTGTCGATCTGGATGAATTCCTGATGTGGATGCTTGCGGCCGCCCTGCGGTGGCACCGAGGCGACGGTGCCCTCCAGAATCTTCAGCAGCGCCTGCTGAACTCCTTCACCGGAAACGTCCCGGGTGATCGAGGGATTCTCCGATTTACGTGCCACCTTGTCGATCTCATCGATATAGATGATGCCCGATTCGGCCTTCTTGACATCGAAATCGGCCGCCTGGATGAGTTTCAGCAGAATGTTCTCGACATCCTCACCAACATAGCCGGCCTCGGTCAGTGCGGTAGCATCGGCCATAGCGAAGGGCACATTCAGCATCCGGGCCAGCGTCTGCGCCAGATAGGTCTTGCCGCAACCCGTCGGGCCGATCAGCAGGATGTTGGACTTCGCCAGTTCCACGTCTTCGCCGGAAGCATGGCGAGAACTGCCCTGCTGCGCGCGCAGCCTTTTGTAGTGGTTGTAGACGGCCACGGACAGGGTCTTCTTCGCGGCCTCCTGACCGATGATGTATTCGTCCAGGAAGGCCCGGATCTCGGCTGGTTTAGGCAACTCGGCGCCGGGTTGCGCCATAGCGTCCTCGTTGAATTCCTCCTCGATGATCTCATTGCACAACTCGATGCACTCATCGCAGATGTATACCCCCGGCCCAGCTATGAGCTTCTTGACCTGCTTTTGGGACTTGCCACAAAACGAGCACTTGAACAGGTCACCGCTCTCGCCGATGCGAGCCATCACCCCTCCTTACCCCGGGCCTCCCACCCTAGCAGCGCCCCCCGAGGGCGGCAGATGGGAGGCTTACCATCCAACGGCCAAAGCTACTCGGCAGCGTCGGTCAACGAACCGAAGACCTCGTCGATGAGACCATACTCGACCGCCTCGGCAGCGGTGAGGTACTTGTCGCGTTCCACATCCCGGCTGACCTTCTCAACCGGCTGACCGGTGTTTTCGGCCAGCATCTGCTCCATCAGATTACGGATTCGCATGATCTCCCGAGCCTGGATCTCCAGATCCGAGGATTGCCCGTATGAGCCTTCCCCGACAGCCGGCTGGTGGATCAGGATGCGCGAATTGGGCAATGCGAAACGCTTGCCCTTGGCGCCAGCCGACAGGATGACCGCAGCCGCCGAGGCCGCCTGCCCCAGACAGACCGTCTCCACATCCGGCTTGATATAGCGCATCGTGTCGTAGATCGCCGTCAGCGCGGTGAATGAGCCGCCCGGTGAGTTCAGGTAGATCGACACCTTGCGTTCCGCATCCATCGACTGCAGGACGAGCAACTGAGCCATCACCGCATTGGCGATGTCGTCGGAGATCGGGGTGCCGAGGAAGATAATGCGATCCTCGAACAGCTTGGTGTAGGGGTCGATACGCCGCACCCCATAGCTGGTACGTTCCTCCCACTGGGGGATGATGTAGTCCATCCGAGGCTCGCCGGTAGCCGAATAGCCCAGGTGCGGCAGGTTGGTGCCGGGGATCATGTTCGGGAACATACTGGGTATCCTCACTGGTTTGGTGCGTCTGGGGTCTTGATCTGGGCGGCACGTTCGAATACGTGGTCGATGAAACCGTAGCTCAACGCCTCCTGGGCGGTGAACCAACGGTCACGATCGGAATCGGCCTCGATCTGGGCCACGCTCTGCCCGGTGTGGCTGGCGATCAACTCGGCCATCTGGGTCTTCAGATGCATCGACTGCTCCGCCTGAATCCGGATATCGGACGCGGTGCCGCCCAGGCCACCCGATGGCTGGTGCATCATGATGCGCGCATGCGGCAAGGCATAGCGTTTGCCCGCCGCCCCGGCGCAAAGCAGGAACTGACCCATCGACGCGGCCAAACCCATTGCGACGGTGGCCACATCGTTGCTGATCCACTGCATGGTGTCATAGATGGCCATGCCCGAGTCGACCGAGCCGCCCGGCGAGTTGATGTACAGGTAGATATCCTTCACCGGATCCTCGGCGTTGAGCAGCAGCATCTGGGCGCAGATGGCGTTGGAGTTCTCGTCCCGCACCTCGGAGCCGAGGAAGATGATGCGATTCGCCAGCAGGGACTGATAAACGCTATCGGTCATGCTGCCCGGCGCGCCGGCCGGCGCCGCGAGCTTGGGTGTCAGATTTGGATTCACGTACCTGAACCTACCCGTCCGCGTGCACAAAACCGAGCCCATTCCACAGGTGTTCGCTCCCGGCATGAGTCGGACGACCGGCTCATGTGCCGGGTGGTACGAAAACCGGTCCACGGACGTTCGACGGGCCTGGCATCCGGGCTGCGCACAACCACCCGGAAGGCGAACCGCACCCGCATCGACCGCAGCCGACCGCACCACCTGGCCAGGACGCATTGCGCGAATCGCTGGCCGGTATGCTGCCGGATCCACCCGGCTGAGCCCTTATACGGTTCAAGCCTGACTGGCCGCACCCCGGACTTCAGGCTGGCTGGACAATAGCGAATTGGTCCAGCGGGCCCGGGGATCGGCGTCGATTAGCAACGATTTCACCAGCTGAGTGCAGGGCAGAGCGATCAGAGCCCCCAGCGGACCGAATACCCACGCCCAGAACAGCAGCGAAATCAACGCCACGGTCGCATTGACGCCCACCGCCTCTCCGGTGAACTTGGGCTGGAAGACCCCCTGGACGACCCAGGTGGTCACCAGATAGACACCCAGCAGCCACAGTGCGGTCTGCCAGCCGTTCGCGGCCAGTGCCACCAGCAGCGGCGGGATCAGGGAGAAAAAGAAACCGACGCTGGGCACATAGGTCATCAGCCAGGTCAGCAGGGCCCACACCACGGGTAGCGGCACCCGCAGAATCAGCAGTTCGATATAGTTCAGCCCGGCCATCAGCGCACCGAAGCCTGTGGACACCACCCAGTAGCGCCGGATACCCTCGCTGAAGGCGCGCATCGCGGCCACGATCCGGGGATGGGTGGAACCGGCCACGGTGATGCGGCGCCCCCAGGAGCCGGCATCCAGCATCATCATGATGATCGCCGAGAGCACCACGCCGACCATCCCGACCATCCCGGAGAAGCCCGAGAAGACCTGTCCCACGGCCAGGATGAGATTTGCCGGATTGACATTGGTCAAGGTGTTGCTGAACGCCTCCCGGTCAACGATGCCGCGATTCACCAGCCAGTCCCCTACCTGCTCATAGAATGCGATGACCTTCGGCAGGTACTGCGGGAAGGTGTCGACCATCTGGGCGATGGCCCAACCGCCAAGCAGCGACAGGGAACTCAGGACCGCCACCAATGTCAGGCCGGTCAATGCCAGTGCCGCTCCCTTGGGCAGGCCATGACGCCGCAGGAAGGTCTGCACCGGGAAGACCACGATCACCATGTTCAGCCCCAGGAACATGGGGGCCAGCAGCCAGGACAGCTCACGCAGCAGCCAGATCGCACCGGCCGTGCCGAGCAGGCCCAGCAGGATCACCACCAGGCGGGGTAGCTGCGGGGGCTGGCCCAGGTGCGGACCTTGCGGTACCCGGGCGGGATCGGAACTGTGCGCCATGTTCCAGGCCTGCTGTTCCGCGATCAGTTCCAGGCCGGTCATCTCGGGCGGCGCCGACAGGGCGATCCGCCGGTCTATGGCGGTGGCGCCGGGGCCTTCGCGTCCGGGCGGCACCACAGCCTCATTGTCTCTACGGGTCCGCCTTAGCAGGTTGGGACCCTCATCGCCATAGAGTTCCGGATCCATCATCGGTCGAGCCATCTCCATCGTCGGGTTCGGTCAGCGCGATCGGGTTCGGGTTCCTCGGCGTCCCCGGGATCGGCTGCGATCAGGGCGTTTATCCAGCGTGCCCGGGGATCGGCGTCGATCACCAGGGCTTTTACCAACAGGGTCAGGGGCAGGGCCAGCAGCGAACCCAGGCTGCCGATGACTGCTGTCCACAGCAGCAGGGAGACGAAGGAGACCGTGGGGGTCACCCCGACGGACTCGCCGGCCACCCTGGGTTGGATGATCGACTGGACCACAAAGTTCAGCACCGAATAGATGATGATCACCAGCAAGGCGGTTTGCCAGCCCTTGGCGAACAAAGCCACCAGCGCAGGCGGAATCAACCCGATCACGAATCCGATATTCGGAATGTAGTTGGTCAGGAAGCTGAACAGCGCCCACACCAGAGTCAGCGGAACACCAAGCAGCGCCAGCGAGAAACCATCCAGTACCGCTACGATCAGTCCGAAGATGGTGGTCACCAGCCAGTACCGGCGTACCCCGGTGGCGAACTGGGTCATGGCCCGGGCGATTCGCGACCGATCGTAGGCGATATGGCGCATCCTCCCGGCAATCTGCGGAGTGTCCATCGCCATGAACACGATTGCCGCCACGACGACGCCCAGCATAGACAGGAATCCGGATGCGCCAGATACCAGGGAGGTGGCGGCCCCGATGAAACGATTCGGATCGATGCTGGACAGCACCCGGCCCAAGGCAGCGGAATCCAGGCCCAACCGGATTGCCAGATCCTCGGCCTGGTGATACAGCTGCCTGAACTCATCGGTGTAGTGGGGCAGGATGCCGATCATCTCGTTGACCGCCCAGATCGCCCCCACGATCATCGCTAGCAGCACCGCGAAGACCGTCAGGGAGACCACCGTAGCGCTGAGCCAGCTAGGCGTTCCCCGCCGCACCAGCCAGGTATGCAGGGGATGCGCGGTGATCATCAGGTTCAGCGCCAGGAACAACGGGCCGATGAAGCTGGCAAATTGGTGCAGCATTACCAGGGATGCCAGGGTCGCGGCCACCCCGATCACGATGGCGTTGAACCGCAGCCCGCCCGCGGACGATGCGGGTTCCGGCTGGGCCGCGCCCGGCGGGATGGAACCGGGCAGGCCGTCGGTCGACATCGCTACCTCCACATCGGATACGGGACACGCCCATCGAGCCTATTACAAGCCGCTGACCTCACCGGATTAGGCGTCCAGGGAGGTCAGCGGCGGATTGGTCACGACATATCATCCTGGTCTCCTGGACCAGACGATCCAGAAGGCCAGCGATATCGCACGGCCTATTCCTCACCCGATTCATCGGTCTCCGCCGACTTGTCGTCCTTCGCCTCAGCTCCTGCGGTGTCCTTCGGCTGCGGCCCCGGTTCGGCCAGGGTGCCATCGGATTGCACTAGTGACAGTTCGAGCACGTTGCCGTCGGTGTCCACGATCGTCGCGGCACCGAACAACTCGGCGAGCGCCTTTGAGCGTTTAGCTTCGGCCATCCACGCGGCCGTGTGGCCGTGCTCCATCATGTGCTGGACCTCGTGCTCCGGGGTGGTGTTGTTCTGCGCCGCCCGGGCAAGGATCAACTCGGTGAACTCCTGCTGGGAGACCTCAAGCCCGTGCTCTTCGGCGTACTTATCCAGGATGATCTGCGAGCGCAGCGCCTCCACCACCCGGCCATTGACCTCGGCCCAGAATTCGTCGGGGGTGTCGGGCTCGTCGTCGTTATCGGCCAGGTATTGCTCAAGGGTCAGCCCCGCCCGGGTCAGCTGCTGCTCGATATTCTCGCGGCGTGCGGCCTGCTCGGAACTCACCAACGCCTCAGGCAACTCGAAATCGGCCCGGCCGGCCAAAGCCCGCAACACCTTCTCGCGGCCCTGGCCGACCTGGGTCAGCCGGGTCATCCGGGTCAGGTTGTCGGTCAAATCCGCCAGCATCTCCGCCGCGGTATCGAACTCGCTGACCAATTGGGCGAATTCGTCATCGACGACCGGAAGCTTCTGGGACTGCACCTTGTGCAGGGTCACCTCGACCTCGGCCTCGACACCGCGGTGTGGACCACCAACCAGCTCGGAATTGAAGGTCTTGGTCTCACCGACCTGCATGCCAGTGAGGGCATCATCCAACCCATCCAGCATCTGGCCCGACCCTACCTTGTACTGCAGATCGGTGGCCTCGGCATCGGATAACACCGCGCCATCCTTGCGAGCCACCAGATTGATCGTGACCATATCGCCGGCCTGCACCGCGCGGTCTTCGTCGGTTAGGGTGGCGAAACGTTCGCGCAGCATATCGACCCGTTCGTTGACCGTCTCGTCGGAAACAGCCAGCCTGTCGACCTCCACCTTGATGGTCGATGCATCCGGCAACTCGAATTCGGGTCGCACATCGACCTCGGCGGTGAAGAGCACGTTGCTGCCGTCGTTCAGTTCCACCAGATCGATCTCGGGTTCCCCGAGCGGCCGCAGTTCATGCTCGGTGATTGCGGCGCCGTAGGTGGCGGGCAACACATGGTTGATGGCCTCCTGCAACACCACGCCCCGGCCGAACCGCTGATCGATCAGTCGCGGTGGCACCTTGCCCTTGCGGAATCCCGGGATGGTGACCTGCCGGGCGATCTCCTTGTAGGCCTCGGCGATCGCCGGCTCTAGCTCGGCAAAGGGCATATCGATTGTGAGCTTCACCCGGGTGGGGTTCAGTTGCTCGAAGGTGCTGGGCACGTGGGTCTCCTGGCTGATCACGGGGCGGGCCGTCACGCAACGGCCTGCGACAACCCGACGATTCTAGCCAGCGCCGGTGAGCCTCACCAACCGGAGCATCCGCATCGGGTCGCCTCACCGGTGCCGCAGCCCTCTCACGACGCGTAGCGGTCGAGGTCCAGGTCCCGGAGCGGCGTCATCGATCTCGCTGTGCTGCCCGAGAGCGCGAATGATCCCGCCGGCACGGATCGCCGGGTGGCGGCTCAGTCCAGTCACATTGCCAAGGTCCGCGGCGCCCCGGAGCGCCGCCGCCTGCCGGCTCCCCGAGCCTACGCACCTGCCTAGCGCGGGTAGGGCCTGTTTCGTCGTCTCTAGGCGGCGAATCGCAATGGCTCCCCGAATGGCTACTTTGGGGAGGTATGCGAGGTCCCAAGAACAGCATCAATACGGCTGTGGCTACGTGGAGCGGACGACGGGAATCGAACCCGCGTAGCCAGTTTGGAAGACTGGGGCTCTATGATGAATGACATGACCCAATACTGATTCTGACTACTCAATATGCATTGCTCGATTAGCAGTGGGTATCCTGTGTTCTGTCACAGAATGGGCACCAAGATGGGCACCAAGGGCGGGAGCGAGGCGGCGTCATGGCATATGGTGATGGCACCAAACCGTATCGACGCGCAGATGGGTATTGGGTTGCACGATTTGACGCCGGATTCACATCTACGGGCACACGCCGTCGTCGTGTTGTGACCGCGAAGACTGAAGCCGAGTGCAAGCGCCGATTGCGTGCCGCCCTACGCGAGTACCGGACCGGCAGCGGCACCCTTGACCCCAAGATCACCGTCAAGAAGTGGGCGGACCAATGGCTGGATGCGCGCAGGACGCAGGCCAGACCCGGCGTGCACACTACCAACACCGGCTGGGTCCGCAAATGGGTGATCCCCACCATCGGACACAAACGCCTGGCCGAACTAACCGCCACAGACCTGCGCAGCGTCGAGAACACCATGCGCGCCGCGGGACGATCCCCCACCACCATCGGGAACGTCCGCACCATGCTGGGCACCATGCTCACCGCAGCCCGCGCCGAAGGCCACCGGATCCCCGACGCCGTGTTCGCCGTTGAGAAACCCCTGCCCGCACCATCCGACCGGCAGGGCATGAGCATCACCGAAGCCGTACGACTCCTCGTGGCCGCAGGCAACCGCGAATCATGGCCTGCCCTGCCACCAGACCCCACCCCCATCACCAAACACGGCACACAACTAGCCGGCCGGTTGCGAACCCGGGCGCAACGCAAAACAGTCACCGCGTGGAACAAGACCGCAGCCGAGCGGAAGCATGCCCTCGCAACCGACCCGTCACGATGGCTCGCAGCCCTGCTACAGGCCATGCGGCAGGGCGAGGCCCTAGGCCTGCTGTGGGAGGAAGTAGACCTGGAACGGGATCTGATCGTCATCCGGTGGGAACTGCAAGCGATCCCGCGCGGCGCCACCATCCCCGCGCACCTGCGCTCCCGCCACCTCGAAGGCCGCTGGTGGCTCCTGCCACCCAAAACCAGAGCCGGCGAACGAGTCGTGCCGATCGTGCCCACGATGCACGACGCGCTCATGACGTGGCACGAGATCGCCCCACCATCACCACACGGGCTGGTGTGGCCACGCCCCGACGGGCACCCCATGCCCGCAGACCTCGACCGGCAGGCGTGGCGAGGCCTACAGGCCGTCGCCGGCGTACACCACCCCACAGGCCGCCCCTACCTCGTACACGAGGCCAGACACACCACCGCCACCCTGCTCCAGGCAGCCGGCGTCACACCCGAAGTCATCATCTCCATCGTCGGCCACGCCTCCTACGCATCCACCCAGCCCTACATCCACCGCGACCTGTCACAGGCAAGAGCCGCACTAGAAGCCATCGCCGGCATGCTAAACAAGCCACGAGCCGTCTAGGTCATCGCCGTTGAGTTGAAGCTGCCGATAGTTTCCTTGCAGGAAGGCACAGCCCGAAAGGCCTTCTCGGGAGCTGAGACGGCGGTTTCAAACTTGTGTTCGATATGCTAGGTTTCCGGGTATGCCTGTTCCAATCGACTTTGCTTGGCAGTGCCCGCTTCCTCACCCAGGCAGACATAATGAAGGCATGGAGCGCACTGCTCAACTCATCAGCATCGGGTATGAGGGACGCGACATTGAGCAGCTCGTCCGCACGCTCAAGAACTGGGACGTTCAGGTGCTGGTCGATGTGCGGCTAACCCCAATCTCACGCAAGAAGGGCATGTCCAAGACGGCCCTCAGCCGCGCTCTAGAATCTGCGGGAATCGTCTATGTCCATCATCGCGAACTCGGCAACCCCAAAGATAACCGTGAAGCATTCCGGCAGGGCACCCGCAGATCAAGAGAACGCTTCCGCAGCCTTCTCGATTCCGACGAAGCTGTCAGTGCCCTGCGGCACGTGACCGAACTCCTCGACGAGGAGGGGACCGTGGCCCTGCTCTGCTACGAACACGATCACAACCAGTGCCATCGAGGCATCGTCGCCGACGTCCTATCGGAACGTCACCGGCTGTCACTCACCTGCGTCTAGGTTTCTTGGGCGCCCACAACCCCAGTATCGAGAAGCTTCTTCTGTGTTGATGTTGATTTCCGACATAGAAGTACGTGTCGTGATCGTCGTCCAGCATGGTTTCCCACTTTTGGAGTAGCCGCTCCCGGATGCTGTCTGCAGGATAGGACTTGGCCCATTTCTTGGCAGCCGCACCAACTTCCCAGTCAATCAGCGCTTGGTCATGGCCGCGACACATCGACTCTTGGCAGCGGTATTTGAACCTTATCTCATAAGGTGACGGCTCCAATTTCGTGGGGACATGCCCATCGTCAAAAAGGCTGGGGGTGGCGGCAGCCTCAGCCTTCGCTGCCTGCTTCGCATTCCAACCCTTGCCATCGGCAATGGAGATCCGAACATCTCTGGGCTTGATAAGCCCTAAAGAGGGAGCCGGTTCGTTCATAGGCGTCCTTTTATTGACGCCTATGAGTTCACACACGGTTGTGTCGCCGATGAGGCCACCCATGCGCTTTGCCCGTCTCGTCCAGCCGGGGTTGGACTTGACCACACTCACTAGTTCCATCGCTTCCAGGTCTGGCTTATACGACTCGGGCCGCGGGTCATGGCCCGGGCGGTGAATCACGGGCAACCGAATGATCTGGTACTTCGAGAACTGCTGGGCTGCTCCCAGCACCCGGAACGGGATCGGATAGAGACGAATCCATGTCGGCTGGGGCGTGTCGAGTTGGACCCCGGCCACACACACGGTTTCGATATGCCGCACTGATGGCGTCGGATAGGTCTTGACGGTGACCATCACCTCGGCCCACTCATAACCGGGTTTCAGCATCATGATCCGCCTTCACCTTGTTGCTGCCGGATGCGCTGGCTCTCCCGGTACTGCTCCGCCTCGGCCTCGTCGATGAACTCCAGCAGATTCCCGGCGATCGACGCGAGTTGTTCCTTCACCTGGGCTGGGGTGACGGCAAAGAATTCGCGCCGCTGATTCACCAGGTTGACACGCTGCGCCGCGAACCGGCGATGCAGTTCTGCCTCCACACCGACCGCGTCGTCCGAGAAGAACAGGGCGTGCACGTCGAAATTGAACGGCACCGACGCGTCAGACAACTCACGCACCCGATCCATCGGATCCAGGCGCCGGGTCATGCCTATCTTCACCATCGAGTCGCCGAACGCCCCGATGTTGGAGATGACGTACACGTAACCCGCGCGGATGTTGGCCGTGCGAACCTCGACATCGTTGATGCCCTTGTCGATGGCGATGATCTGGTCTCGGATCTTCTGCGTCTCCGCATCGTCACCCAGTTGCTCCACCGTGCGCAACACGTTGAGGTAGTGCTGCTTCTCCTTCTCAAGACGTTCACGTTCTGCCGCCAGTTCACGCTCTGCCTTCGCCTGCTCTCGAAGCTCTGTCTTGCGTTCGCGTTCAAGCTCTCGTTCGAGCTGCTTGGCGGACAGGTGGTCTGCGGCGAGCTTCAATTCACGGGCCCGCGCCTCGACATACTGGGGTGACACTTTGATATTGGCTGATGCACCCAGCCGCTCCAAGGCTTCGGCCGACTTGGCGATCTTCGCCAGTGATGCCTCGTAATTGCCGGGGGTGACCGAGGTGATGATGTTCTCGACTTCGGCGTTGAATGCGCGCGCAACGATCCGCGCCAGGTCTTTCGCTAGTTTGTTTAGGCCAGTCTTCGTGGCCGGGATCTCGATCTGATCTGCTGAGGATACTGCTGAATGCCCGCGTGCCATCGCAGTGATCTGAGATCGGAGTGTCCGTAGTTGGGAACCCAACGCGATGCTGTCTTCGGCGGGATGCTCGAAAGGAGTCAGTCCGACCGCTTCCTCCAATGCCTGGAGACGCTGGGGGTGGAGTACTTTCTGCAGCCGCGCCTCTTCCTGCTGCAATCTGTGCACATCCGCTTGGGCGGCACGCCGCCATTCGTCAGCGTCTGCTTGTGCCGCTCGGCGCACCTCGTCCGCTTTGGCCTGCACGAGCGCGCGCTCCGACTCAAGACGCTCCAGGGCCTCTTTCGCCTGCCACGCTGCGGGACCGCCGTAGCGGTCGAGGAACTGCCGCAGTTGTGCTTCCTGAGCAGTGAGTTCCTGGACTCTGTGGGCCATGGCCTGGTTCTGCTGGGTTATGCCCTGGTTCGCAGCTCGAAGACGCACCAGTTCTGCTTCCAACTCCTCGATACGCTTCTTCCCGAAATCGAACAACGCCACGGCCACCCCTCCGGTTCGCTTCGGTGTTTCCTGCCCAGATCTTCAACGCCCCAACGGCTCGCGATCCTACTGCGGGGGCACGCCCGGTGTGCCCACGGTCATAGTAGCGGTGCCTGACTAGGCGGTGGGGTACGTCTGGGTCACGATTGGGTAAAGACAGCCCACAACAGCGGGCTATCCTCGTCTATGATTCGAACATGTGTGCGAATCGGGGGCGCGTAACGACTGTCTTTGATGTCGCTTACCTGGCCCGGTGGCTCGGTGTGTCGGTGTCAGCCATCCTCGCGAGCAAGTCGCAGTTCGGCCCGCTCGACCAGAGTGAGAACGCTCACGCCAAGCTCGGCGCAGAGCCTCGCGAGGACATCGATAGGGATGTCGCGACGTTCGCCACCCTCAGCGACATAACGAATGAGGGTCCTTTCCGAGATGCCGACCGCATTAGCTAGATCTCTCCAGCGCGGGATCCCCTGCGCAGCCCTCTCGGCCCGAATCTCCGCTCGGACTGCATCCTGAAACTTCTCTGCCATGAGCCTTGACATATCGTCCATGCGGTCCACGCTACATCCATAACGGTCATCCCTGTGAACCGAACGGATCAACACGGCGCTTGCATCCGACCAATCGGTACCATATGCTGCCCATATGGTCATATTAACCACGGCGGCTGGCTTCGCAGAGCGAACCGCGAGAAACATAGCCGCAACCCTCTCCCAGCAGGAGCGATCTTGGCTGTGGCTCTCACGCGCCACCGGAATTGCCCGCCCTACTTTGAGGCGCAAAGCCACCACCGGTGCATTCAACCTTCTAGAAGTAAGCCTCATCGCTCAAGCGCTCAAGGTCACGCCGTGCGCGCTTTTCGCAGACGAGTTCACCGCCGAAGGCAGATCGTGAGCACCCACGACCCTCGCGCGCTGCTGCTCGACGAATACGAGGTAGCCGAGCGTATCCACCAATCAGTGTCCACAGTCCGGCGCTGCCGCCACGCAACCCGGGAGGCCGGGGCCGTGCGCCCCATGCCCGGCTGGCGTAACCACGGCAGCGAAACAAAACCCAGATACCTGATCTCCGAAGCCGACCTCATCACCTGGATCGACCAGGCCCCCACCATCTAACGAAAGGACCACCCAATGACCACCAACGTCTGCTCCTGCCCGGCCTGGAACCCGGACGACTTCGACGGCCCCGAAGATTACGCGGCAGCCTGCGCGTCCTGCCCCGTCCACGGAAAAGAGGCGACAGCATGAGCCTCGACCTGACCCCATTCACCGTATTCCGCTTGATCTGCCTCGCGATCGCCATCGCCTGCAACATCGGCGCAGGATGCTTCGTGTTCGCCGCTCGTCGGCTGAACCGCGACAGCTTGAACAAGCTCGCTAACGCGCAAAGCAACCTAGACAAAGCTGAACGCAACCTCACTGAGGCGCGACACAACTGGGCCAAGGTTCACGAACTCAACCAGAAGCGCGGGCGATAGGCATGTCAACCACTATTGGCTCATCGCGGCCTTCCAGCTCGACCTCGATGCTGGCTGGGAACGCCCACTGCCATTTCCCTCCAAACGCCGGAGTGAGCACTCCGACCCGAAATGCCAACCAGCGCCCTGGCTTCAATACCACAGGCATCTCGTGCGATCGCGGCTGCATACTGCCTCCCCCGGGGACCTCTGGCGGATCGGGCGTACGCATAGACACCACGGTCACATCTTGGCGACCGACGTTCTTCAAGCGCCACACCGCAGGGCCAGTCGGATCATTCACCGGCTCGACCGTGAGCGCAACCAAGGGTCCCTTGGCCTGTTCAAGAGCTTCCCGCGCTATCACGTTCGCCTCTGCGGACAACTCGTTGGCACGATCCGACTTCCGATTGGCATCCTCTGACAGAAGGTTTGACCCCTCGGCGATGCGGTTCGCTTCGTCTGACTTCCGATTGGCATCCTCAGCAATTTCGTTCGCCTTCCGAGCCTCTCGCCATGACAGCGCCGACCACACGATCGCGACAACCGACACCACTGTCGAGATCGCCGACACCACCAACTCCATGCCCGAATCCTCACACAACAAGACCTCCGACGCTGCCACGCCGGAGGTCGAGGAAACCCACTCACAGAAAGAGGTCATCCAATGACCATCATGCCATTCAACTACCGCGACGCGCAGGTGCGCGTCATCACCGGAGACGACAAACAGCCATGGTTCGTCGCCGCCGACGTCGCTGCGGTCCTCGGATACCGCGACGCCGCAGCGTTCACCCGAGGCCTCGACGACTCAGAGGATAGGGGTACACGCATTGTGCGTACCCCATCCGGGGCGCAGGAGATGACCGTCATCTCTGAGGCTGGCCTGTATGCCTGCCTGCTCCGCTCACGCACAGAGCGCACCAAAACTTTCCGCCGCTGGGTCACTCATGAGGTGCTGCCCGCGATTCGCCTCCGGGGTGGGTATCTGACCCCGGAGGCTGCCGAGCAGGCGTTGACGGACCCGGACTTCATCATCCGTTTGGCGACCGAGTTGAAGACCGAGCGGGCTGCCCGGGCCGAACTGGAGCAGCAGCAGAGGGTGCTGACCCCGAAAGCGGACGCCTTCGACTTGTGGCTGTCGTCGAACGCCGACTACAGCGTGGACCAGGCCGCCAAGGCGTTGTGCACTGCCGGGTGCATGACCGGCCGGACAAAGAACACCGGGACGCTCAATCGCCAAATCGTCCGTCCCGGTGCCACCACCACGGGTGTATTCCGAGAGTACTCGGCTGCACCCTCAATCACCACAAGGAGTGCAGCGTGAGCACCGAGATTCTCCCATTCAACTACCAAGGGGTTGATGTGCGCTTCGTCGCGGACGAAGCCGGGAACCCCGAGATCGTCGCATCAGACCTCGCCGTCACCCTCGGATACCGCATGGCATCCGACATGACCCGCACTCTCGACGAAGACGAGAAGGGTACGCGTCTTGTGCGTACCCCCGGCGGAGACCAGGAGGTAACGACAGTCTCCGAGGCTGGCATGTATCGGGCAATCATGCAGCGCCAGACCGGGCGCATGATCGACGAGGCCCGCAAGACAGCAGTCAAAGCCTTCCAGCGCTGGGTGACCCATGAGGTGTTGCCCGCGATTCGCCGTACCGGGCGGTATGGGGCCGACGCGATCGCCGGTCAAGTGCCGCAGACTCTGCCGGAGGCGTTGCGTGCCTACGCCCGCGAGATCGAGGCCCGCGAGGCACTCGAAGCCTACGCGATGGAGTTGGAGCCGAAGGCCGACGCGTATGCCGCGTTCATCGACGGGGACGGCACCTACAGTGTCGGCACGGTAGCGAAGATGCTGGGCCTGTCGCAGAACAAGCTGTTCGCGAAGCTCCGTAACGCCGGGGTGCTGATCGCGAAGGGTGCGATGCGGAACACACCGTACCAGCAGTACATGCATCATTTCGCGGTGAAGGCCTACGACTACACGCGTACACGCGTTCCGACGGCACGACCGCAACTAGTCATACCACCCGGGTACAGCCGTCCGGGATCGATTTCATCCGCCGCAAGATCGGCGTCACCACCGAGGGGGTGGCGTCATGAACCGTACCGTGCTACACGCGTCCACTACCCTGAGGAGCGATGAGAGTGACCGAGGAAGAAGCCAAGCGTCTGCTCGCGGCTGTCAGACAAGCCAGCGAGCAGTCTCGTCGCGAGACGGAGCGTGCCCGGAAGATCATGGTGGAAGCCGGAGCTGGGAGAGCCGCGGCCGTGCAAGCTGCCCTCGATGCTGGGATTCCCCGCGAGCAGATCGCCGACGCGGCGGGTACGGATCGGAACAACCTGTACAGGATTGTGGGCCGCAAGACACGCTAGCGGTCCATAGGGATTGCATCGTTCACAAGAGTGGAGTAACCTCCACTTATGCGGTCCATAGGGACCGCGAAAATGCAGAGAAGAGCGCCGCGCCGGATTCAGTCTTGGCGGATCGATCCGACGCGGCTAATCGTCCAGAAAGGACTCTCCCCATGCTATCTGATCGTGCGCGCCGGTTCACCGTCGCCGACATCGCATTCATCGCCCTCGTACTCGACATCAAGATCACAGAGACGCTTGCCCGCATGATCGCCGCCGAGGGGGTGGCGTCATGAGTGTCGAGACTTTCACCTATGTGCCCGGTGTTGAACTGCGCACCGCCCGTGATGGCGACGGTGAACTGATCGTCTGCCTGGCCGACCTCGCTCACGGACTCGGCATCCAACACGTCGCGACCGTTCGCAAGCGCCTTCCAGAGGGTGTGGTTCGGAACCACACCCTTCAGACCGCTGGCGGTCCGCAGTCGATGGTCTTTGTGACTGAGGCGGGTATGAACATGGTGATCTGGCGCAGCGACAAACCGGAGGCGGTCGCCTACGCCCGGTGGTGCGCCGAGCGGATCACCGAGTTGCGCCGCCATGGCCTGACCGCGACTCCGGCCACCGCTGAGGCCATCCTCAACGACCCGGACGTGATGATCGCGGTGTTGACCGAGTTGAAGGCCGAACGGGCCAAGCGCGCCCAGCTTGAGGCCCGGGCCGCAGCGGACGCACCGAAGGTGCTGTTCGCGGATGCCGTGGCCGCGTCGAACTCGACGATCCTGATCGGCGATCTCGCGAAACTGCTGCGGCAAAACGGTATCGCCATCGGAGGCACCCGCCTGTTCGCCTGTCTGCGCAGCGACGGATACCTGATCGGCCGGCGCGGGACTGATTGGAACTCACCCACCCAGTACGCGATGGAGCTGGGGCTTTTCACAGTGAAGGAAACCGCGATCACCCACTCCGACGGGCACGTGTCGATCTCGAAGACCACGAAGGTCACCGGGCGCGGGCAGCAGTACTTCATCGAACGGTTCCTGGACGGGCGTTTGCCGAAAACCACCGCCGAGGGGGTGGCGTCATGAAGGTCCGTGCCCGGGCTACTGGGGTGTTCCAGGGTGAGCGCGTCTACTGGAGTGTTGAGCTGGATATCAACCCGCGCCGTATCGAGCCCTGTTTCATCCCCGCGGAGGGTGGGCGGCCCGCGCAGGATCGTGTTTTCGCCCGCCGCTACAACCCTGGTTTGCGCTACCGGGTTTCCGAGCCCGTGCTGGTCGTGCACGACTCTATCGAGGTGATCGCATGAACACACAAACCCCGCTCACTGCCCAGTTCCTTACCGCCAATGCCAGCCTGGTCCAGACCTTCGAGGGCACCATCTGGGCGATATCCACCAAAGGTGTTGTGCGCAAACTCGATTTCTGGCCGGCTGCCGCCGGCAGGGAGGCGTGCCTTGCCCGGATGATCCCGCACATCACCGCGTGGCGATCCAACGGCAACCTGAGCACCTACGGAACCTGGCATCCCGTGGAGGTGGCGTCGTGAACCGTACGGGTTATGTGTTGCTGTTCGCGACGGTGCTGGTTCTCGGCCTGACTGGCCGGCCGGGTCCGCTGCTGGCTGCGGCTGTGCTGCTGGTCGCGGCTACCACCGCCCACTTCCTGGCCACCGAGGGGGGTGACTCGTGACCACGCCTCTGGAGTTCGCCGGTGACCGGGCGGGTTACCTAACCCCTACACAGGCTGCCGCCTATCTGCCGTACACACCGAAAACGATCCGGGAGATGTGCGCCGCCCACCGGCTCACCTGCCTGGTCACCGGCGGCCACACCCAGGCCCGCTACAAGATCCACCGTGACCACATCCGCGCTTGGCTGACCACCCACACCCAACACGTCAAAGGAGCCATCTCATGACATTCCTCGCCCCTGAAACCCACCGGCTCACATACGCCAGTGGGGAGCCGATCCGGGAAGGCGACATCGTCCGCCGCTCCGCTCAGGCCCGCACACTGTGGCGGGTGGAGCTGGTGACCAACCATCCCCCGTATCCGCTGGTCTGTTTGACCGCGTGTGCTAGCTACGCGTCCGTGTCGCTGTTCTCCGCGCAGGCGATCGCGAGACTACGCCTGGTGGAGGCCGCGCACGGCCCGGAGATCCCCACCGCAGCGTCCGTGCTCGACTACATCGATCTGCAGCTCGCCACGGACAATTCCAGGATCGTGCTGTCCCGGGCGGAGGCGATCGCTATCGCTACCGCCCTCACCGAACTGCTGGGAGGCCAGCGGTGAGCGCCGTCACCGAGCCGTGCTGGATCCCGGACATGCCGGAGGACGTGTATCACGCCGATCCGTGCCCGGAACCGTCACTGTCGTCCACGATGGCGAAGCGGCTGCTGGATGGGGAGGCCGGCCCGGCGCGGCTGCGGCAGGCAATACTGTCGCAGCCCGAACCGAAGCCGTGTCTTGATCTCGGGTCTGCCGCCCATGAGCAGGTGCTCTGCCGTGGCCGCCGGCCGGAATACCTAGATGTCCCGGACTGGCGGCGGAAGGAGTCCCGCCAGTGGCGTGACGAGGTACACGCCCGGGGCGGCATTCCTCTACTCGCGCATCAGCGCGCCCAGGTGGAGGCGATGGTGGATGCGATCCTCGCCCACCCGGTCGCCGGTGACCTGTTCACCACCGGCAACGGGCACCCCGAGGTGTCCATGTTCACCCTCGACCCCGAGACGGGCCGGTGGCAGCGGGGACGGCTCGACTTCCTGGCGGGCCGGGACCTGATCGTGGACTACAAAACCACCGGCCGGTCCGCCGAGTTGAAGGCTTGGGAGAAGCAGTCCTGGGAGTTGCGCTACCACCAGCAGGCCGCTCAATACCTGTCGCAGGCGGTCGCGCTCGACCTGGTCGAACCGGACGCGGGGTTCGTCCACGTGGTGCAGGAAACAAACCCGCCCTACATGGTCGCCGTGTACCGGCTGGGCGATGACCAGCTGGAGGACGGCATAGCCCGCACACGGAAAGCCCTAGACATCTGGGATCGCTGCCTGACCCTCGGGGACTGGCCCGGCATCCCGGCCACTATCCGCACCACCCACCTGCCCGCATGGGCACACATCACAGAAGGAGACGACTTGTGACCACCACCGACATCGCCACCACCACACCATCATCGGCAATCACCTCAGGCCAGCAGCACTGGACACCAGAACAGCGCACCGTACTAGCCAACGCCGGCTGCGCCGCCAGGAACGAAGCCGACTGGCACCTTTTCCTGTTCCTCTGCCAGCGCACCGGCCTGGACCCGTTCGCGCGGCAGATCTTCATGGTTGACTACGCGGGCAAACCAACCGTGCAAACCGGCATCGACGGCTACCGCGTGATCGCCGAACGGGCCGCCCGGGAAGCCGGCCAGGATTTCACGCCGGCCACGATCGAATGGTGCGGCCCCGACGGTGTGTGGGTGGATGTGTGGCTGGGCGACGAGCCGCCAGCAGCCGCCCGCGCGACCGTGACCCGCGGCGACCACCAAGTATCCGCTGTCGCGGTCTTCCGGGAGTACGCAGGGCGCCGCAAAGACGGCACGATCAACACGATGTGGACGAACAAACCAGCAACCATGATCGGCAAATGCGCCGAGGCTGCCGCGCTCCGGAAAGCCTTCCCACAAGACATGGCCGGGGTATACATCACAGACGAGATGCCGACGGTGACGGTGACCCAGACAACACCACCCGCCCCGGACGGCCCGAAGACCGCGCAGTACTACATGCGCACCCTGAAACTCACCGGCCGCGCATTCAAGGCTTTCGCCGAACGCGTGCTCGGCGTCCACCCCCAATCGTGGGAGGCCCTGGACGCCGACGATCAGCAGTCCGTGCTCGCCCAGCTAGACGAGTGGGAACGGACCGGCACCGACCCGACCATCCTCGACACCGAAGCCTCTGACATCCCCGAGGGTGTCGATCCCGAGACGGGCGAGATCACAGGCGGTGCGCGATGACCGACCACACCCACACCAATCCGCACAACCCCCAAACCGACCCGGATGACATCACGGAGACACGACCGGCAGCGATTGACCCCAGTGTTGTTGCTGCCACCCCTGACACGGTACTGCTCGCGGCCTGGTCGGCAGGGTTCGTCGCGGGGTGCGTCAACGTAGCACTGGGCCGTGAGATACGCGCCCAGTTCAGGGCAGCAGCCGCGCGCCGCGGCCCGGAGGCCATCATCGAGGTGGCGCATCATCTGATCGACGACATATGGGGTGATCCCGCTGCCCGGTACGACCTGATCGAGACGACCCGTCACGCCCTGGTCGATCCGCAGCCCCCCGGGGTCGCCCCATGGGACACCCGGGAGGCAGACCAGTGAGCAGCTTCGGTCGCGGCTGACCCGTGCGCCCGGGTTCCGCCCCTGCCCTGCGCGTAGGGGCGGTTCCCAGGCGCACCGATCGCATCCCGACTCAAAGGAGACCACCAATGTCAATACATGCACTCAAGATCAAATCGCCCTGGTTTACCCGCGTCCAAGCCGGCCAGAAACACGCCGAGGTGCGCCTACACGACCGCGACTACCAGGTAGGCGATCTGCTGCGACTGCGCGAGGTGGACCAGCACGGCAACACCCACACGGGAACCAACCCGATCACCGCCCGCATCACCCACGTACTACCCGCCTCCCACTGCGAAGGCCTGAAACCCGGCTACTGCCTACTCAGCATCGAGGTCCAGTAGCCACATGATTACCGTGACTGACCTATTCGCCGGGGCGGGAGGCGCGACGACCTATCGGCCCATCCGTGTTCAACGCCGCAGGAGCAAAGGATGGCGGACGCCGCTATGCGGCTGCGGCTGCGGCAAACCCGCCCGCGTTACACGCTGGCATGACGCGGCCGACGGCGTATGGGTCTACTCGGTAGACCTACCCACCGGTGAAACCGTCGGCACCTACGGGCCGGAATTCGGTTTCAACCCCGAAGCCCACGCCCACCACAAGGCAGTCGAACACTACATGGGTTATGTCCCCACGCCAACCGAACTGCGGCCACTACGCGGCCACGACCTCGCGTGCTGGTGCCCACCCGGCCTGCCCTGCCACGCCGACGTACTCCTCGCAATCGCAAACCAAACCAGGGAACCCATCTGATGCCCGCCACCAGAACCGAACGCCCCACACCACCGGCTGAGCCGCCCGCCACAGGCATCCTCCTCGCCGCCGCCGCAGTATGCGAAACCCACGGAACACAACACCTCGCAGAACGCCTAGACAACCTCCGAGACGAACTGGGAGAAATCAATGTTGGCAGCCCAAGAAAGGAGGCCTTCAAGAATGGCTGGGAGAATCCGGTCAATAAAGCCGGAGTTCTTTGATTCACCGGACACGGCAAAAGCGTCACCGCTCGCACGTCTGGCATATATCGGGCTTTGGTGCTGGGCGGATGACACCGGGCGTGGCACTGCCAATCTAAAAGAGTTGGAAGGTTTCATCTTTCCCAACGATGACTTGCCGGGATTCTCCGGGATTCTCCGGGAAGTCGCGGGAGCTTACGGTGTTGTGTTCTACGAGGTTGGTGGGCGCTACTACTACGAGATTGCGTCGTGGGCTAAGCATCAGCGCGTCTACAAGGCACGCGACAGTAAACACCCGTCGCCCGCAAGCGGGAACATCGTCGAACTTGACGCTTCCGGGAAGTTCCGGGAAGTTCCGGGAAGTTCCGGCCTGGAACAGGGGAACAGGGGAACAGGGGAACAGGGGAATAGTGGGGTGGAGTCGTCGCCTGCGCCCTCCGCCGGGGTTGAGCCGGCCACCGGCGCGGGCACGCCCGCACCGCCCACCACACGAGGCCGTCATCTGCCCGATCGGTGGGCCCCGGCCCGCAGCCCAGGCAACCAGCAAATCGAACAGCAATTCACGCAGGACGAATTACGCGACCAACTCCAGCGGTTCAGCGACTACTGGCGATCACAGCCCGGCCAGAAAGGCGTAAAAACCGATTGGGACGCCACATGGCGGAATTGGCTCCGCAAAAGCCTGGATATGCGAAAACCCCGGCAAACACCGGAAAACGCACGCATCGAGGCCATGTACCGGGACGCGGCCACCCGGCAGGTCAGCGTCTTCCAGCAGATCGTCGATCGGGACCGCGCCACCAGACAGGAGCAGCCAGTATGACCCCGGCAGAAGCCACCAGCCTCGTCGCCGCCATCACCGTCGCCACCGGCGTCCGCCCCGCGGAGGCCAGCCCGGACGCCTGGGCCTACCTGCTCGACGACATATCGATCGCCGCCGCACTCGAAGCCGTGAAAGCGATCACGCACCGGCCGCAGCCACACGAACGCCGGCTGACCATCGACCCGGCGATGATCCGTGACCAGATCCGCCGCGACCGCAACCAGCGCATCGATGCCATGGAGGCCTACTTCGTCCCGAGCAGCGGCGACCCGGCCGTGTATCTCGCCGAGCTCAGAGCTCACCGGCGGGCGGCGGCAGCAGGGACCCTCAAGCCCCCGCCGCCGCGCCGGGCCATCGCGGAACGCCGCACCGAAACGGTCCGCGTCGGCAACGCCATCGCTCGGATCGGCGGGGGGTTGTGATGGGCGCGACGAGGCTGGACCGGTGGGTCTGCCCGCTGTGCGGCTGGTCCGTGGCGGACGCCCGGGTCAACGAACTCGCGTGGCAGCACGGACGCTCCGCGCACCCCGCCGAACTGCCATCCCGTCCGACGATCCTGGACAGACTCCGACTGATCCCAGGGCTGCACGCGGAGGTCAGGGCCACCAGGCACGCCCCGAACCCGGCTGGAATGCCAGCCAGACGCACGAGGATCGATTCTCCGGCCTCGCCAGTCGATCTGGGCATGATTGTTTGTCTCGACCCATTTCATCGCGTCTCAGGCGATCCTTGCGCCCCGCTGAGCCTGTTGATCGAGTGCTCCCGCATCTGCTGGGAGGCTGTGCCCGCCGGGGTGCGCGCCGCACACCCCCAGCCCGAAGGAGCCCCGACGCTCGCCAGCGAGGCACACTGGCTGGCCCGGCTGTGGCCAGACGCCCAGGCATGGCTCGACGCCGCCGACATCGCGTGGATCGACGACCAGACCACCGACGTCGTCCGCCTCCTCGCCGCCGCCGCGCGAGTCGAGCAGCCGTGTCGCTTCCGCTGCCCCGACTGTGGCGCGAACATGCACCCCGCGGCAGGCGACTGGATGCTCTGCGAGGCCGGGCACTGGCATCCCGGACCCCGCAGACTGCGCGACCAATGGCGGCGGCGACCACCCATGCCCACCACCAGCCTGGCCGAAGCCCTGCACATGCCCGTCGGCACAATCCACCGGTGGCACCACGAACACCGCATCAGCCCGGCCCGCCGCGACGGCCGCCAACTGTGGTGGCTGCCCTGGGACGTGATCAGCCTGCGCTACCCGGGTATCGCCGCCGAAATCGACACGGCCGCGACACCACTCACCAGCAGCACGTGATGTGCTATCCTTCGGGTGGGTGTATTCAGCACGCCCAAAATTCACCGGCCCGGGCTGTCCATCTGCGAGAATCAGTTCATGACGCAGCGAATCTGTTGGCAGTGTGAAACCAAAGCCAGCATGACACCCAATGGGGACCCCATCCGCACCGAAGACGGCCGGGCGTGGACGCGCGCCTACCGTTGCGACAACTGTGGATACCAATCAATCGGCGTTCTTCAAACCACCTCCAAAAGTGGAGTGTCGTACGCCTCCACGGACGCATTCGACGGCTTCTACGCCAACATCGAATGGCTGCCAGCCCACATACTCGGCAGGAGGTTTGACGACGTGCCCGACGCAATCGCCGATGCCGCATCCGAGGCCTACGCCTGCTACTCCATCCGCTCCTACCGGGCAGCAGCCCTACTCGCAAGAGGTGTAACCGAGGCCATCTGCAAGGACCAGGGCATCGCCAATGGCAACCTCAAGGCCAAGATCGACGAGCTTGAGAAGCAACGCAAGATCAGCCCACTCACCGCCGAAACCGCCCACGAGATCCGCTTCGTCGGAAACGACATGGCCCACGGCGACTTCGTCAACGGCATCGGCGAGGAAGAATGCGACGACCTCCTGAACTTCATGAGCAGTCTGCTCGAAGAGATATACCAGCGCCCCGCCAACCTCACCCGCTTCCGCGAGCAACGCCAACGCCGAACAGCGCAAGACAAAAATGGTCAACCGTGACACCACCACCCGTGACCGCCACCGCGCAGCCATCGCCCGCAACCAGCCACCCTGCGCCCTCTGCGGCCAACCGATCAACTACCACCTGCCCCACACCGACCCCGGCAGCTTCGTCGTCGACCACATCATCCCCCTCAACCACGGAGGCACCGACACCCTCGCCAACAAACAACCCGCCCACCGATCCTGCAACCGCGAGAAATCCGACAAAACCGAAAACCCGGTCATCCGCACCAGCGGCACCCTGGAATAACCCCTGGGGGAATCCCCTCCGGGGCCTGTTCCGCCGCTCCGGCATAGGCGCATTCTCTCTCAGATTGTTTTCCACAGGGCAGGGGGTGGTCTGGTGGGCGTTCGTGAGGCCGCGAAGCAGGGTCGCCGGGAACTGCTCGAAGCCCTGCGGGACAACATCGCCAGCCAGATCGATGCGGGGGTGCCCGCTCGCGATCTCGCCTCGCTGTCGCGTCGTTTGCTGGACATCTCGGCCGAGCTTGATGGCGTGATTGCAGCCGAGGAGGGCGATGGCATTGCCGAGGCAGCAGCAACCCCCGACGAGGCGTGGCCTGCTACCTGAGGCGAAGCGTTTGGTGCTCCCTGATGGGATCGTCTCGACTGGTGCTCCGCGGAGAATCGCGGTCGCGAAGAAGCTCGGGTTGGGCCTCGACCCGTGGCAGGTGGACATCTCCCGGATCCTCTGGGCTCAGACGGCTGATGGGTGCCTGGCGAACGACACGGTCTGCATGTCGATCCCGAGGCAGTCGGGCAAGACGTACACCGTCGCCGTGAACGTGTTCGCCGAGTGCCTGATCACGCCTGGCACAACGGTCGTCTGGACTGCGCACCACGGGTTCGTGATGCGTGAGACGTTCACTCAGCTCGCGGCTTTGGCGGAGACGCCGGCGTTGCAGCCGCACATCAAACCGGGGCGGGCTGGGGTGAAGCGGGGCGCTGAGGAGCGCTCGATCAACTTCCGGAACGGTTCGCGGATCGTGATGGCAGCGCGTGAGTCTGGCGCGCTGCGTGGTGTGTCGAAGGTCCGCATCCTAGTGTTGGATGAGGCGCAGATCCTGTCCGAGGCCGCGATGGCGGACATGGTTCCGACGCAGAACCAGGCCCCTGGTGGGGTGTTGGTGATCATGATGGGTACCCCTCCGAAGCCGAGTGACGACTCGGAGGTTTGGTCGAATCAGCGCAGTGAGGCGGTGTCGGCTGAGAAGGCTGGCCGGCTGCTGGAGTTGGCCACGTGGATCGAGTTCAGTGCGGACTCTGACGCGGAGACCGACGACAAGGCGCAGTGGCGGCAGGCTAACCCGTCGTATCCGAAGCGCACGCCGCTGAGGGCGATCCGGAAGTTGCGGCGGCTGCTGACTGAGGATCACTTCCGCCGTGAGGCGCTGGGCATCTGGGATGACCTGTCGACGCCTGCGGTGATCCAGCCCGGCATCTGGGGGACGCTGGGTGACGCCGAGTCGAAACCGGTCCGCAAGCTGGTGTTGGGCGTGGATGTGTCACCGGACCGCGAAGTGGCTTCGGTGGCGTTGGCGGGCTGGCGTGCCGACGGCCTGGTGCACGTCGAGTTGTATGAGTCGCGTGCCGGGGTGAGTTGGCTGGTGAATTGGTTGGCTGCCCGCTGTGAAGTGAATCCGATCACCACCGTGGTGATCGACGCGAAGTCGCCGGCCGCGACGCTGATCCCGGCACTGCGGAGAGCGCACGTGCGGGTTGTGACGACGAACACCGATGACATGGCGAACGCCTGCGCCGGGTTCTACGACGCGTGCATGGACGGTGTGCTGCGGCACATCGATCAGGTGCAGTTGACCAGGTCGTTGAACTCGGCCCGGAAACGCTCGATCGGTGACCGGTGGGCGTGGAACCGCAAGACCGCCGATGCGGACATCACTCCGATCGTCGCGGCGACGGTGGCGGTGTGGGCTGTGCTATCGAGGCGGGTCCGCGACAAGGAGGCAAACACACGGAAGGGGATGGTGTTGTCGTGGTGATCCCCGATGTGAAGGCCCAGATCGGCGCCCAGGCCTACAGCGAACTGGTGAAGTTGATCGGCCGGCTTGAAACCAAGCGCCGGCGCAACAAAATACGCGCCGACTTCTACGACATGAAGCACGCCTTCCGTGATCTCCGGATCGCGATCCCTCCGATGCTGCGTGATCTTGAGGCGGTTGTCGGGTGGCCTGCGAAAGCTGTCGATATGCTGGCTGCCAGGGTGCGGGTTGCCGGCGTTGCTCTTCCCGGCGGCGACCTTGACGCGTTCGGGATCCCTGAGATGATCGGTGGGGTTGATGACTTCGCCGGCCTGGTTGATGAGGCGACCACGTCGGCGTTGATTCATGCGTCGGCGTTTATCATGACCACCTTGGGTGATTCGTCCCGCGGGGAGCCGCCGGTGGTGTTTACGGTGCATGACGGGTTCTCAGCGACCGGTGAATGGTCCAAGGCCCGGCGTGGGCTGGAGACCGGGCTGGTGGTGGCCGATGTCGACAAGTCCGGCAGCCCGACCCGGTATGTGCTGCTGACGCCGGTGTCCGCTGCGGAGATTGTGTTGGAAGACTATCGGTGGGTTGCGCGGGTGTGGCAGCACGATCTTGGGCGGGTTCCGCTGGAACCGGTCACCTACAAGCGTCGCGCCATGCGTCCGTTCGGGTCGTCGCGGATCTCCAGGGCGGTGATGTCGTTGACCGAGTCGGCGATGCGCACGGTTGCCCGCTCCGAGGTGGGCGCCGAGTTCTTCTCAGCGCCGCAGCGGTACATGCTCGGCGCGGACCGGTCCGCGTTCGAAAACCCCGACGGCACGCCGTCGCCGCTATGGAGTCTGGTTACAGGCCGCATGCTGATGTACCCGGATGCCGCGGACGAGACGGGCAGCGAGATCAAGATCGGCCAGTTCCCGCAGGTGTCGATGCAGCCGCACTCTGATCAGATGCGGATGTGGGCTGAGATGTTCGCTGCCGAAACCCAGCTGCCTGTTGGCGCGTTGGGGATCGTGCAGGACAATCCGTCGTCTGCTGAGGCGATCTTCGCGTCGAAGGAGGACCTGATCATCGAGGCGGAGCGCACGGCCACCGCGTTCGGTGCCGCGTGGCGGCGTGCCTTGCTGACCGGTGTGCAGCTGGTTGAGGGGTTACGGCAGGCTCCACCGGAGTTGGCGGGGTTGGCGATCCGCTGGCACGACCCATCGACCCCGTCCAGGGCGCAGTCGACTGATGCGGTGATGAAGCAAATCCAGGCCGGGGTGCTGCCCGCCGATTCGGATGTCGCATTGGAGCAGCTCGGCTACTCCGAGACCGATATCGGTCGTATTCGCGCCCACCGCGCCGCAGCCAGCGACCCGCTGGCGATGCTCGCCGGGGCCGTCACCCGCCAGACCGACACGGGGGGGCGATGAAGGAACGCTTTGACGCATTGGGTGTGGCTGTGCGCGCCGGCGTAGATCCCAAGGCGGCAGCCAAAGCTGTCGGACTGGATGGCATCGAGTTCACCGGCGCCGTCCCAGTCTCCCTGCGCGTGCCTGAGCGTGATGCTGCTCGACTGGAGCAGTAGTCATGGTCGCTGACCTGGGTGTCGAGCTGACTCGCGAGCACCGGCTGCGCCAGATCCGCAACGCGGCCGCGGTGGCGGCGATGGCCGTCGAGTTGGGTCGAAGGTGGCGGTCCGGCCTGGTGTCTGACGCTGAACTGGTGACTGGTGTGGTCGGCGCTGAGGCTACCGGCTATGAGGCGGCTGTGCGGATGGCCGGTGACTACATGACCCAGCACCGGGCACTGGTGGCCCACGACCTGTTGGATGTGCCACTGGTGGTTCCGGAGTTTGACGCAGCAGGAGCTTCCGCGCGGGCGCTGTCAACACTGGAAGCGTTCCAGCGACTGCGCTCAGCCGAACTGCCGCAGCATGTGGCGGATCGTGAGTTCTGGCGGATCGTCGGGAACCTGGGAGTGTGGTCCGACAGGGCGACGCAGATGGTGTCGCGAGGAGTGGTCATCGAATCAGCGGGCTACGCGGGCAGCAGGTGGCGGAGAGTGACCGATGGGAATCCGTGCGCGTTCTGCGCCATGCTCGCCGGCCGTGGGCCTGTCTACCTGACCAGGGAATCCGCAGGGCGTGTGGTCGGGCGGGAGATGGGCCGTGGAAGCGCCTATCACAAGACCACCGGAAGGGTCGGCTACGGCGGAGTCGTCACCAGGGGGAAGAATGCCGGGAAGGACCGGCGGCGGGGCACGCAAGACATCGGCGAGCGTTACCACGACCATTGCGGATGTGCGGTAGAAGAGGTCGCCGGGGACTGGGCCCCGACGGCCGAGGAGCAGCGGTTCATCACCTTGTACGAGGATGCGCTGGCGCTGCTTGCTGACCGCGGTGACATGGCGTCGCCACCAAACATTCTCGACGCCATGCGCGAGTTGGGGAACGGGATCATCCACGATGCACGCAAGCCACAGACGCAGACAGGTGGCGGATCGTCTGGTGGAGGCGCGAACAAGCCACCATCAAGGAGCAGCGCGGAGGATCCGGGGGAGCGTCCAAAGCGGGCCAGGATCCCGAGGGAAAGAACAAGTAGGGACGAACAGTACTGGCGTGCCCGGCAGGATGCGCTCCCGTTCGAAACGTCGGGAACGCGCATGAAGCCCCACGAGATCGAGTTCGCCGAGGCCTTCCAAGCCGCCGGGTACTCGATTGAACGATGGCTCCCACAAGGAGGTTTCGACCCCAGAACCGGCAAGGTACTGCCAGAATGCGATTTCATCTGGAACGGCAAGAGGGTCGAACTGAAAAGGTCGAACAACCTGCAGACGATCAAGGACCACATCAAGAGCGGGTTGAAGAAGGGCAAAAGCACATTCATGGTGGACTTCGGGGAGGAGAAACCCCCGGACCGGGTGTTGCGGGCGCTCACCGGTTTCACCCCTGAAGCCGGAAACCCTGAGATCTGGGCGTTCTGGAGTGGGACTGTGGCACGTTTGAAGTAACGGCAAGGGTTGCGACGCTCCCGCCTGTTCTGGCGTCGGACGCCTGGCGAGGTCTACAACCCTTGCCCTGCTGATTCTACAACATGCCCCACCCAGAGTGGCTAGCCCCAAGGTTTTATCCCACCAGACCGTGAGTCCGGGGCAGCCCGACCGTTTTGTTCATGTTCACCTGCAGGCGTCATGCGTGCAGGTTTCTTCACGCCCGCGTCAGTGGGCCAACCCACCCGGAAGGGGATATTGCACATGAGTGCACCTGTCACGCCCACGGAGGGCGGATCCAACGCCGCTGTCGCGGCACCTACTGCCCAGGCATCCGGGCAGGCTGTTGCCGGGATCAAGCATGGCGACTCAAAGCCCTACGTGGCTCCGGCAACCCAAGCTGATCTCGATCGGATCATCGAATCCCGCCTCGCACGGGAACGCACCAAATACGAGGGCTTTGATGAGTTGAAGGCGAAGGCCGCGAAACTCGACGAACTCGAGCAAGCGAACCTGACCGAGTTGCAGAAGGCGACCGCCCGGGCCGAGAAAGCCGAGGCCGAAGCCGAGAAGGCTCGCCTGATGATGCTTCGCCATGAGGTGGCGGCCGCGAACAACCTACCTGCAGTGCTGGCCGCCCGGTTGCAGGGAGCAACACGCGAAGAAATGGAAACCGACGCTAAGGCGCTGGCTGATCTCCTGCCCGCCGCCAACACTGCGCAAATCCCACAAGGGCTCCGCATCGAACCGGGCGCGGGCCGGGTCAACCCCGCAAGCGATGAGAGCGCCGCACGGGCGTTCTTCGGAATCTGAACCTGAAAGGACCCAGCCATGGGTGTTGTCACCTTGGACGGCCAGACCGTCCCCATGCCCAAGGAGTTTGCTCCGACCACCATGAGGCACGCCTTCGAACAGTCGGTGGTCGGCCAGCTCACCTCCTCCGAGCCGCTGCCGCTCGGTGAGTATGTGATCCCGCAGTACGACGGTGGTTTCGAGGTCGGTATCGTCGGCGAGGGCAAACCCAAGCCCGTGTCCACGCCGACCGCCAGCCACAAGGTGATCAAGCCGGTCAAGCTTGCCGGGATCGTCGTCGTGTCGATGGAGGCCGTCAAGAAGGACCCAGTCGGCATGATGAAGATCATCCAAGCCGACATGACCAACGCCATCTCTCGCGGTATCGACTACTGCATCCTGTATGGCAAATCTCCACTCACCGGAGCTGACGTGGCTGGCGCGGTGTCGGTTAACCAGACCACCAGCCGTGTTGAGTTGACCGCCGGTGACCTGGTGCCACAGATCCTGGCCGGCTATGACCTGGCAGCCGCCAGCGATACCGCCGACCCGAACGGGTTCGCGTTCGATTCCAGGTTCCGCACCAAGGTGGCGATGGCCACCCAGCAGATCCGCACCCCGGCCGGCGTTCCGCAGCCGATGCCGAACCTGGCTGTTGCTGCCGACACTGTTGCCGGCCTCAAAGCAGCCTACGGACGTGTCGTCGCCGGCCGGATCGGCACCCAGCCCGACACCAAGGTGCGCGGCTTCGTCGGTGACTGGAGCAAGGTGCGGTGGGGGTTTGCCGACAACATCGACATCCGCCGCTCGACCGAGGCGACGATCATTGACGGCGGCAACACCTACCACCTGTTCCAGGACAACCTGCAGGCGTTGCTGGTGGAGTGCATCGTCGGCTGGACCGTTCTTGATGTGCAGGCGTTCGCCGCATACGAGGACAAGGCCTGATGATGCCGCGCCTGTGTAACCGTCAGGGGGTGGTGGTTTCGGTCTCCCCTGAGACCGCCGCCCGGCTCGGCAGCGACTGGTGGCCGATGGAGGCCGGTGCCGAGGTGGAGCCTGCCGAGCAGGAGTTTGAGGCCGGTGCCGAGGTGGAGCCGGAGCCTCGGTCTACCCGACGCACCCGGAAGTAGCAGGGAGGGGCCATGTACATCACGCCAGAAGACTTGGCCCCGTTCGCCAGTATCCCAGAGATCAAGGCGCTGGCGATGATCGCTGACGCGGAAGCGAAAGCGGTCATTGCAGCACCGCCCCTGGGTGACCCGGCCAAACTGACCGAGGTGCAGCGGGCGCAGGTGAAGGCGATCCTGCGGGACGCGATCCTGCGCTGGAATGACCGCGGCTCGGGGGCGCTCACTCAGACCTCGATCGGGCAGGTATCGGTGAGCAGCGACACGCGATCAACCTCACGTGCACTGTTCACCGACGGCGAACTCGGCCTACTGCGCAGCATCGCTGCGACAGGTCGAGTCGGTGGACGTGCCTTCGAGGTGGACCTCGCCGCCCAGGCGGCCGGGCCAGTCGCAGGTAGGGACCTGCGCTTCCAGTTCGGGTGGTGACGTGCTCCCGAACAGGATCGCCACTGAGAGCATCAAGGTACTCGCCCCGAGCGTGCGCACCGACTATGGCAAACAGATCGACGACTGGGCTCATCCGGTGGTCGCGGCTGTCGTCGGCCACTGCTCGGTGCAGCCCGAGCAGTCAACCGAGATCATCGATGGCCGTGAGGCGACCGTGTGGCGGATGCGCGTCTGGGCCCCGCCCGGAGCGCCGGTGACAGCGACATCACGGATCGGGTGGCGCGGTCAGGTGTACCGAGTCGTCGGGCACGTCCTGCCGTGGATCGACCCGACAGCTCAGGGACTCGACCACATCACGTTCACGATGACCGCATCAAAGGGATGACATGACAACGACAAAGTCGGGATTCGGCGCAGCGAAATACGAGCACAACAGGGCTGGTATTCGCGAGGTTGCGCTCCAGTCCGAGCGGGTGCGCGCGATGATCGCCGACAAGACCACTCAGATCCACGGTCTCGCCCAAGCGATGACCCCCGGCAATGCGCTCGAATACCAAGGCGGACACAGCCGCGCCCGCGGCTACGTGTTCCGGCGGCGGGCAACCGATGAGGCTGCTGATGGCGCGCTCGTTAGGGCGTTGCGGCAGGCGAGGCCCTGATGAGTCGGGGCCTGGTGGTGACCGGTGATCCGGTGGCGGTGATGATGTCAGCCCTGCCGAGAATCATTGCACGCGTCCCCGATCTGGCGGGATTCACGTTCGGCACGCAGATCCCGGCCGGGGTGACACCCGGCAGGTTCATCCGCATCGATCCGGTCGGCGAGGTCGAGTACGAGGCCACCGGACTCACCGAGGCGGATGTGCGCATTCAGGTGTGGGCATCGGGCAGCGAGTTCAGACAATCGGTCGCCCGCCAACTGATGGCACACCTTCGTGCTGTGATGCGCGCCCAGGTCGTGACGGGTCCAGTGAACCTGCCAGACCCGACCAACCCGACAACCCAGCTCACCCAATTCGTGGTGAGTCTGCTTGTGAAAGGAACAAACGCATGAGGCTGAAGATCCTTGCGCCACACCAGACGGTCGATGGCAGATCCGTGGAGCCCGGGGACCTCGTAGAGGTGGGCAACAAGACGATCGCCCGTCAGATGGTCAGCTCCGGCTACGCGATCGAAATCGGCGAGGCGGAGACCGCCATCGATCCCGGGCGACTCTACAACACTCCTGTCAAAACCGAACCAGCCCCTGCTGGTGAGACGAAGAAGAGGAACTGACCATGGCGATCAACGATCTCGACAATGCCAACATCCAGATTTATGGCGACGATCTCGACATCGTCGCAGTCGCCCCGTTCGGTACCGCCTTGCCAGTTGGGCTGGCTGACCTGACCGCCCCGTTCAAGGACCTCGGCTGGCTGTCCGAGGACGGTATCGACTGGGATGACGCTTACGAGTCCAGCGACTTCAAGGGCCATCAGGGCGGCAAGACCGTCCTCAAACTGCCCACCAACGTGAACCGTACCTTCAAGGTGCAGTGTCTTGAGGAAACTGCGATCACTCTCGGCCTGCGATACCCCGGCTTCACGCCCGCGAAGATCGGCAGTGAAGAGGTCTATGGCGGGGAGCTGCCCGGCCCGAAGCTGGACCCCAGGGTGTTTGTGGCCGACCTCAAGTCGATCACCAGCGGCAAACGGAAGCGGTACGTGGTTCCGAAGGGCACGGTGACCGAGGTCGGCACCCTGCAGCACCGGCGCTCCGGCATCACCATGTACGAACTCACCGTAGAAGTGTTGGAAGGCAAGGCATTCTTGTACTCCGATGCCCCCGGCTGGGCCGCCTAACCGACAGGACGATTGGCGACCTGCGCCTCAGTCCGAACAGACGATTGGACTGAGGCGCCCACCACACAGCAACCCAGAACAGGAGTGGTACATGCCCAAGAAGTCAACCACCGGGGAGCCGCAGGACCTTCGCCCGGCATCCGCCTACAGCGACGACGCGGACCCGATCCGGGAGATCACCTACGACGGCGAAACCTACACCACCAGGCCGGCACGCCTGGTAACCAACATCGACGCCCTGGAAGCAATGCACGCCGCCTACGACGGCAGTAGCCCGATTCTGCAAGCCGTAGCGATGGCCAAGGTTGCGCGCGCCGTCCTCGCGGACAACTTCGGCAAGTTCAGGACCGACCAGATCTCCAAACACGGCTTCTGCAGCATCATCGCACTGCAGGAGATCATCGACGCGATCTCGGAATCTGAGGGAAACTCTCCCGCCTCGCCTATCTCCTGATCGAGCGCGGCGAGGCACTCGAAGCGGATTTCCAGCACTACTACGGCATCGACCTGGCACTGCTGTGGGCGGGCGGGTTGACAGCCCGGCGTGCACGGGTACTCGCTGTCCATCTGCCTCCTGACGCGGCTGTGTGGAGAGTGGGCCCCGACGACATGCTGTGGTCCCGCGAAGTGCAGCAGATCGCCGCCCTGCGGGAGGATCTGCGTGGGCTGCTGCTCGGAGACAAGGCAGAACCAGTCGCCAGACCATCTGATCCTCCTCGCAGGGCTTCTGCATCAGTGGAGGACAGGGCGGCCATGTTCATGGCTCGCCAGCGAGCAAAACACGACAGTACATGGTGAGGCGGTGAGTCGTGGTGGGAAAGCATGGCATCGAAGTCGGCAGGGCCTATGTGACTGTCGTCCCGCAGGCGCAGGGCTTCGGTAAGCACTTGGAGGCGATCACTACCCCGGCCGCTGGTGAGGCTGGCGGAAAGTCATCCGAGGAGTGGGGCAAGAGGTTCAACCCGTCAGCCCTGGCAAGCCGCCTCGGCGCAGGCCTGAAAACCGGATTCGCCAATATTGCGGCAGGCATCGGCATGCACGCCGGGCAGTTGATGGCGCAGGCCGTGTCGGGTGGTTTTGAGCGGCTGAAGTCGATCGATACCGCTTCGGCGAAGCTGCGTGGCCTCGGCATGGATGCGTCCACGTCGTCTGAGGTGATGGCGAACGCGCTGGCGTCGGTGAAGGGCACCGCGTTCGGTATGGGCGAGGCCGCCACCACAGCGGCCGGGGCCGTGGCCGCCGGCATCCGGCCGGGCGCGCAACTGGAGCAGGTGTTGAAGAACGTCGCGAACGCGGCCGCGGCCACCGACTCCTCCATGGGTGATATGGGAGCGATCTTCAACAAGGTGGCCACCACCAACAAGGCCACCAATGAGTCGCTGCTGCAGGTCGCCGATCGTGGCCTGCCGATCTACCAGAAACTGGCCGAACAACTCGGTGTCACAACCTCCGATGTCGAGAAGATGGCGTCGAAGGGGCAGATTGACTTCCAGCAGTTCTCGGATGCCGCTGCCGCGGCCGCGGGGACTGTCGCCGAAGAGATGGGCACCACGGCGACCGGGTCGATGCAGAATTTCGGTGCCGCGCTGTCAAGGTTTGGTGCTGCCGCTTTGGGTGGCGTGTTCGAGGGTATCGGTCCCGCGTTCAAGGAGTTCACCACATGGGTTGACGGGGCGACTGAGAAGGTGAAGCCGTTCGCCCAGCAACTTGGGCAAGATCTCGTCGGGAAGGGCCGTCAGGCCATCGAGTGGATCAAGACCGACGCGATCCCAACCGTTGGCAAGATCAAGGACACGCTGGTTGGCGCCTACGAGTGGGTGCAGTCCAACCGGGAATGGCTTGAACCTGTCGCTGTCGGGATCTTGGCCATTGTCGGAGCGTGGAAGGCGTATGCGATCACGATGGCTGTCGTCAAGAGTGTGCAGACGGCGTTCACCGCTGTGCAGGCAGCCTTGAACGTCGTTATGGCGGCCAACCCCATCGGTATTGTCGTGCTGGCACTCACCGGTCTCGTGGCCGGGCTCGTGTACGCATACAAGCATTCGGAGACATTCCGCAACATCGTCGATGGGGCCTTCGCAAAGGTCAAGGATGCTGCGTCTGCGGTGGTCGGCTGGTTCACAGGCACCCTCGTGCCGGCATTCCAAGCAGTGTGGGAGTGGCTCAAGAACGCGTTCCAGTCCGGCGCCGGCTTCATCCGCGCACAGATCGATGGCTGGGTTGGCGCCTATCACACCGTGAGCAACGCCTTCACGGCGGCAGGCGACTGGATCAGTTCCGGGTGGGAGACCATCAAGGGCGCGTTCGCTGCGGCTATTGCGTGGCTGGATAGCACGTTTTCCCCTTGGGGTAGGCGTATCCACGCCATTCTGGTGCTGCCGATCAACCTTGCGCAGACCTTGATTGGTGCCGCGTGGGATTGGATCACCGCTCGCTTCCAGCAGGCAGCAGACTGGCTCGGCGGGGTGTTCGCTACAGCGTGGGCACTCATTGAGACGCGGATCGTCACCCCGTTCAACAACGCGGTGAACCTGGTCGCCGCCGGGTGGGACTGGATCATCAACAAGTTCAACGCCGCGTGGACTGCCATTACCGGCTGGGTGAACAACCAGTGGAACCAGCTGACCGGACTGCTCGGATCGGTAATCGATTCGGCGAAGGCCTGGATCGAAACCACGTGGTCCGGCATTCTTGCCGGGTTTTCCACGTTCTGGGGGAACGTCACCGGCTGGGTGAACAACCAGTGGAACCAGCTGACCGGCATGCTGCGCTGGCCGGTCGATCAGGCGAAGGCGTGGATCGACGCGGCGCTGGAAGGTATCCGTGGCGCATTCTCGGCTGCCGTCGATTTCATCCGGAACGTGTGGGACGGCATCGTCGAAGCGGTCAAGAAACCGATCCGGTTCGTCATGAAGACAGTTATCGACGACGGCTTGATCGCGGGCTTCAACAAGATCGCCGACTTCGCGAACAGTCCACGTCTCGACCCGGTCACCCCGCCCGGGTTTGCCGCGGGCGGCTACGTTGACCTGCCGTGGTCCGCGTCGAACCGCGACCCGTACATGGGATGGACACCGCGTGGACCGATCCGGTTCGAAGGCGAAGAGTTCATCGTCAACCGGGAGGCCACCCGCCGGAACCGTGGCCTGCTGGAGGCGATCAACTCTGGGCGTATCCGCGGTTTCCAGGGTGGCGGATTCCTCGGAGACGTCGGGAATGCTGTCGGTGCGGTCATTGACGGGCTCACCGAGTTGCTTACCGACCCGGCCGGCTACTTCAACGGACTCCTTGACCGGCTACTCGGCGGCATCAAGTCGTCACCGATCTTGTCTGCGATCGTTGGCATTCCACGCAAGTTGGTATCGATGATCGTGGACTGGGTGACATCGAAACTCGCCGAACTGTTCGGCGCGGGTGGGCAAGGCATGCCTGTCGATGGCCCCATCACGAGCCCCTACGGGTGGCGTGACGGCCCGTTCTTCGGCCGAGAGCTCCACGACGGCGTCGACATCGGTGCCCCAATGGGCACTCCGGTGAAGTCGGTGCTGGCCGGTGTGGTGAAGCAGGCAGGCTGGGCTGGCGGCTACGGCAACATGGTAACCATCCTGTCCGGCGCGATCGAGATGTTCTACGCCCACATGAGCGAAATCCTGACCCAGGTCGGGGCGATGGTGCGCGCAGGGCAGATCATTGGAAAGGTTGGGTCAACCGGCGCATCCACGGGCCCGCATCTGCACTGGGGAGCGAAGAAGGACGGCAGATCGGTCGATCCGCTGTCGCTCGTCTCCCGGGGTGCGGCAGATGGCACGTTCTCCCATGGGGCTGGGGTCGAGCGGTGGCGCGGTATCGCGATCCAGGCCATGCAGATGGCTGGTCTTCCGATGCAGTACCTGCCACTGCTGCTGCATCGCATGGAGGTCGAGTCCGGAGGCAACCCGAACGCGATCAACCTGTGGGACTCCAATGCTGCCGCGGGCACCCCATCTAAGGGTCTGATGCAGACCATTGACCCGACGTTCTACGCCTACGCAGGCCATCTGGCGTCGCTCGGACCCTACAATCCGCTGGCGAACATCTACGCTGCGATCCGCTACACGCTGGCCCGCTACGGGCTCGGCGGCATCGAACGGGCGTGGGGTGGCCGGTTGGGGTACGCGTCCGGCACCAGGTCGGCCCGTCGAGGCCTGGCATGGGTGGGTGAGCGGGGACCGGAGTTGGTGCGATTCAACGGCGGGGAACGCGTGTGGAACACCATCGACTCGCAGCGCATGGCGGGGACGCAGTTCGTGTTCGCCCCGACCTACAGCGACGAGCGGTCTGTGCGGCGGGACTTCGAAGATTTCCGGCACGCCGCGAGATCGCTGGCGATCCAGGGGGTGTGATGGTGACCGATATGCTACGCGTGACCGATGGGTCCGGCGGGGAACTGGTAGCCGACCGATCCGGTGATCTGCCCATCCTGTGGACAACGTCGGACGGGCTGGATGGCGGACTGGGGGTCCGCCTCGACAAGACCGACCGTATCGGCGACGGCACCTTCACTGGGGTGCTGTCCCGCCCCGGCCGCGAGATAACCCTCGGCGGGCTGATGCATGGCACCCGCACGGCATGCCGGGCGTTCGTGCGCCGCACGGCAGCCCTGTGGGCCGGGAAGACGCGCGGGCTGGTATCCCGTGATGTCGACGGCCTCCACTTGGAGGCCCGCGACGTGGTACTGGATGGGCAGATCAAACTCACGCCGATCATCGAGGACTCCGGTGGCCGGGTGGAATGGGAGATCCCCCTGTACGCCGCCGACCCGCACCTTTATGGGCACGCCAGAAGCGGGCAGGCCCGATCGCTCAACGCAACCGTCGGCCTCGTCTACCCCTGGTTCGACAACGCAGCCGGGGTGACGACCGGGATATTCGAATACGGGTCGAACGGGCAGACGCAAGTTGTGCTGGGAAACGAAGGCACCGCACCCGCCTGCCCAGTCGTCACAGTGGAAGGCGATCTGCCGGGAGGGTTCAGGCTTATCGGCTCTCCCGGTCTGCTGATCGAGTGGCCAGGTGCGGTCACCCCGCAGGCGCCGGTGACCATCGACGTGGCCACCGGCTCGGTCACCCAGCTTGGCGTATCCCAGTCGTACCGGCTCGCCACGGCAACATGGGCCGGTGTCCCGCCCAACAGCTCCGGGTCCTGGTCACTCGAAGCCCTGGCCGGCGGCACAGCCACCCTCACAGTCCAACTCTGCAACACCTACCTGTAAAGGAGTGGCACGCATGGGCCAGATAGGTCTCGACCGCAACAGCGACGGCACCGGGGGCACCCGGCCGTCGGATTGGCAACGGTTCGTCGGCGCGCTATTCGAGAACGCCGCCGACTCTCCCGTCATCGACGGCGGGATTGTCAACGGTACCGCGACACTGCAATACGCCTACAGCGCAGGCACCGGGGTAAAGGCGACCGGCGATGGGGCAATCATCCTCACCTGGCCCGCTGGCCAAACCCCCGCCACCGCCGCACCGGCCAGCGGATCAGCCACCGATGTCGTGTATGTCACCGACGCCAACGGGCCGAGACTGGCCCGCGATACTGACGTGCCAGCCGACGCGATCATCCTGGGCAAGCGCAAGATCGACGCCGGCACGACCGCCACAACGGCAACCACCGAGGTGTGGGACAGAAAATGGGCGACCAGTCGGGGCATGGGAGACAACCTGCTGGGCTGGGCACATGACACCTATGTCGGGGATGCCCGCCCCGACCGATTCCTTTGGATGACGGTTGACTTCGTCGCCCAGTTCGACATGGATATCTCCGTCGAAGTCATCCACAACATCTACTCCCAGCCCGCCAGCGAACAGGATCTCGGTCCCGGGTCGATGCGCTACGAGGTGTATCTCGACAGCAAACCGATCCGTAACCAGGAGATCGGTTTCGACCGCCGCTGGCTGGCCAACAGCTTCTCGTTCACGTATGACAGCGGGGTCTCGGCAGGCCGGCACAAGCTTGAGGTTTGGCGCAGCAAGGCGTGGGGGGCGAACGGACATCACTTTCCAGCATCGGGCGGCTGGGTCGGTGTGCGCCGGGAAACGATGCGCATCTGATGGGCTGGCAGGTATGGTTGACCGAGACCGCCAGCGGCAACGTCATCGAGGACCTCCATCCCGCCACCGGATCGAGATGGGCCGACGGCCCACTGAACGACGGTGGTGAAACGCGCACGGTCCTGGCCTGGGAAGACTATCGGCGGGTCGCCGGATGGGCCGGCATCCCGTTCGCGGCCGCGATAGTGCCGTTGTGGAACGGTACCCCTGTTGCGTGGTCACCCATCACGAAACCACCCGAACAAACCACAGCCTTCGGGCCGGTCGCCCTGACCGGCGGATCCATCTGGGACCTACTCGCCAAACGGCTCGTGACCGTCAAAGACTTCGGGCAACACCGCGGCGACGAGTTGCGTCGCTCGGCCGTCACCATCTCGGGCCGAAACCTTGGCGGCATTGTGCAGGAGATCCTGCGTCTGGCCCAGCAGCGCCCCAACGGCGCACTGCCCCTAACATTCGGCTCCGACCCCGAAACCGGAACAGCCAAACGCACCCGCACCTACGAAGGTTTCAACATCGCCAACATCTCGGCAGCAAAACTGATCCGGGAGATCACACAGGTCATCAACGGCCCAGACGTCAGGTTCCGGCCAGCCCTGCGAACCGGCCGCCGGGTCGGTCTGGTCGTTGAGCACGGTATCGAGGCCCAACCCGTCATCGCGCAGCACAACCTGCCGGCGATCGATCTGACAGCTCCCAGACCCGAAACCGGGGCCCCGACACTGTCGGCCGAATGGAGTCCACTCAACCGGCTGTACGCGTCCGGGGCCGGTGAGGGCGCGGGAACGCTCATCTCCCCCGTGGACTCCACCAGTCTGCTGGCAGGCGGCCGTGGCGCATGGCTGGAGGATGTGTGGTCCGACACCGACACCGAGAACTGGGACCTGCTCGACGAGAAAGCCAAAGGACGACTTGAGGCGTCACGGCACAAGACGGTACAGCTCAGTGTTCTGCTGCCCAACGACAGCCCCGCGGCACCCCTGAACTCGATTCGCCTGGGCGATCGGGTGCGTGTGCGCTGGCCGGACGGCTGGGTCAACCTCACGTCCGGCGTCTACGAGATGACAGTCCTGAAAATATCCGGTGACTACACCAGCGCCTACACAATCGAATTCCAATCCCAGGAGGTGTAATGGTTGCCCGCCGGAACCTGCACCCCACCGACACCGAAACACTCCGGACGCTGGCGGCCACAGCCGCAGCACCCGGACGCAACCAGCGAACCGGACCCGCCGGCACTATTGATCTGGGAAACACCGGAGAACTCGCATGGCGGGACCCCGCCGGCACCCGTCACTCGATCCGGGACCTGCCCGGCCACCTAACCCAAGGCCTGTCCACCGCCGGCCGCATGAACACCGTCGCATCGACTCCGCCGCCGGCGGCCGTGGACGGCTACCCCGACCGCGCTATCTGGACCCAGATCGATGTGCGGGACGGCAAACGCGTCATCGCCGGCGTGTGGCAGAACACCAGCGGATCCTGGCAGCCGGTCGCCGAGGACGCATCCCGGCTCATAACCGGGTCGATCGATGTGGGGCTGCTGGACGCGGCACTGCTCGGCGCACGGCTGATCGAGGCGGGCACCCTGATCACCCCGGCCGGCAGCGACGGACACCGGGCACGAATTGACGCCGGCGGGCTCTGGATCGAACGACAAACACCGGAAGGCTACACGGAGACGTTGGCCCACCTCGGCCCGGACGGGGACGACTACCTGCGGATCGGGCAGACAGCGGTCACCCAAGACGGCATCGCCACACCCACCCTGGACGCCGCCACGATCAACCTGGCCGGTGTCCCGGTCCGGCAGGCGATCCGCGACACCCCGCGGATCGCCGGCTACGCCTACCGCCGGCACAACACCAACTGGCGGCGAGGCATCACCCGGCTGCTGGAAACCTCACTCGACCTGCAGCCCGGCCGGCTCTACCGTGTTGAGGCGTCCGGGGTCAACGGCACCATCGACCGCAGCGTGCAGGACTGGGCGCGGATGAACACCCAAATCCGGGCGCTCAAGAACTCGCCACCGCTGGCGGTCATCCAGGACTTCCCGGTCATCGCCTACTCGGGCTGCTGGGTGCAAGGCGCCCAAGACCCCAGATTCTCCACCCCGCCGGTGTGGGCCGTGATCGACACCCGCACCGAAACCAGCCCCGCCCGCTGGAACATCGTCCTCACCCTGTTCGACGGGTCACCCGCCGGCCGCGCCCGCTACTCCGCGTGGGGCAACGTGGACACCCACATCACCCTCACCGTACGAGACGAAGGCATCCCCGGTGACCTGCCCGGCTGGTGGTGGCAAGACGAACCCGACCACTCCGGCGGTGGAGCCACCGGCGCCACCACCACAACCACCACCATCGAACCCGCCGCCACCGCAGCCTCCTACTGGGCAAGCGGCCCCAGAGACGAGCAGTATCCGAACACGGCCGTCACGGGCACCTGGAACGGGACCGCCAGCACGGTCCGGGAAGGCGTGTTTTGCTTCGGGGATATGCGCGCACAGACCGCCGGGACGGTCGGCTGGGCACGGTTCTCCGCCTACTGCGCACATACCTACAACTCGACCGGTGTGGACGTGGAGCTGTGGGCGCTGCCCAACACCACACTGCCCGCCACCCGGCCCACCGCGCCCCTGTTCATCGGCCGGATCCACGGCTGGCGGGCCGGGGTATGGGGAGGCCACGACCTACCCCCGCACGTCGCCGCGGCGATCCGGGCCGGAGAAGTCAACAGCATCCTCGTCACCGCCGGCGGGAACCTGGCCACCAGCGGCTTCGGCCGGTTCACCGACGGCCGCCTGAAAGTAACCTTCACTCACTAACCGGAGTGACCGCCACTCACCAAAGAGGGGGAACCGAATGTCGAAACTCACCGCAGCCGCCCGGCTGATCGCAAACAGCGAAGTCCGCAGCAAAACCACCGCGGCCATCCGGAAAACCGCGGCCGGGCGCACCGGCTGGGAAGCCGCACCCGGCGCGCTCGCACGGGTCGCACTGCTTGACCCCAGCATCTGCCTGGAGCACATGCTGGTCCGGATCTCGGTGAACCCCGCCATCGCGGACGCGGCCTGCCCCAGCTGCGGGCACGCCTGGCACACCATCGACGACGGCGACGTAGACGCCGCCATCAGCTACGTGGTCGAGCAATCCTGGGGTGCGGTCGCCGAAGCCATCTACCCGGCACCCGCAACCCCGGCCGCGGAGGCCTAGCGTGCACCAGATCCCGATCCCCGGCGTCGGCGAACTAGCCGTCCTACTCACCGCGGTCACCGGTGTGCTCACCGTGCTGCTAGTGCAGGCCCGCGGCGCCCGGGCCGAGGCCCGCCACCGCGACGCCGAAACCAAACGCCTGCTCGCCGGCATCAAACGCGACACCGCCGCCACCGACGCGCAAGTGTCCAACACCCACGGCACCAACCTGCGCGACGATCTCGACGGGGTCGGTGGTGGCGTGGCCGCGCTCACCGACCGGCTCACCACCGTCGCACACCAGCAGCAGATCATGTCCGCCGAAGTCGGCCGGCTCAGCGAACAACTCACCGGGATCCACAGCGACCTCCGGGAAGTCCGCGGACTCACCCTCCAGACCCGGCAGAACTCCCACGAAACCCACGACGACATCTACGACCGGCTCCGCGCCGTCGAAAACCGCACATGCCCCAAACAAGGAGGAACAACCCCGTGATCATCGAAGACCACCTGATCACCGAACCCCAACGGGTCCTCGACAACCACTGCCTCGCCGACCTGCAAACCGTGCCCGGGTTCGACTGGGCGTTGCTGGACGACCCGGACCGTCTCGCGTTCGCGCTCGCCGCCAGGCAAACCGCCGCCCGGCAGGTCGTGATCGAACGACCCGGCGACTCACCCAACCAGGGCGGATTCGGGCAGCAAGTCCCCAGCCCATGCCGGGAAGTCGTGTGGCACTGGTGGGGCAATCCCGTCGGGCAGGCCTTTGACGGCATCGTCCACTGGCTACGCATGCCCGCATCCCAAGTATCCGCGCACCTGGTGATCACCGCCGGACGGGCCGCCCAGATCCTGCCTTGGACCAGCCCCAGTTGGGCGAACGGCAACACTTGGGCGAACGCGAACTCGATCACGATCGAGGCTGACCCCAACGACATCTGGGGCACCATCGCCACCGGCATCGAACTGCTAATCCACCTGGTCGCCACCGGGGTTCTGCACCCCGACTTCCGGCTCACCGGGCACCGCGACCACTACGGCACCGCGTGCCCCGGCGACTACTACCCGCATCTCGCACACATCCGGCAGCAGGTCGCTGCCGGCAATCCAGAGGAGGACAACATGCCACTCACCGACCAAGACCTGGACCGGATCGGACACCGCGTCTGGGGACACATGATCGACACCGGAGAACACGCCGCCGCAGCCTGGGCGCGCCTGGCCGACGCCGAGAACCGTGTCATCGCGCTCTGCGACGGACGCGCGCCACTGGCCCCGCGCAGCGAACACCCCGGGGCGCACGCCGCACCCATCGGGCTCGCGCTCGGCAACGTTGAGGCCCGCGTCATCGCTCTCGACGACCGCACCCGCGCCATCGAAACCCAACTCGCAGAGATCCTGCAAGCCGTGCAGAAGCAGAAGGAGAACTGACATGCCCGACATCCCCGCTCTGACCCTCGTGGACGCCTGGATGATCATCCTCGGCGTCCTCGCCCCGCTACTTGCCGCGATCGTCAACCAACCCGGTTGGTCGAAAGAGCGCAGGCAGGCGATCGCCATCGCCGTGTGCGGTGTTCTGGCCGTGGTCTACTCGGTTGCGGCCGGACATGTGGATCTCGGGTTGGGCTCGCGAGTCACCGATGTGCTGGTGCGCGGGATCGTCGCGCTGGCGGTGATCATCACCGTCGCCCAGGGCATCTACCGGGCGCTGACTCCGGCGTTCACCGCGCTGCAGGGTGAGCCCGCCCGCCATTCTGACTGACTGGTCAGGCCACCACTGGACAGGCAACAGGCCCCACCCGCGTGCTGCGGGTGGGGCCGGCTTTTGCCGTCTACGGCAGGCCATTAGCGGCGCCAGACCATATCAACGGGAATGGGCACCAGAACGGGCACCAAAGGGGTTGCGATGGAACACATCAGCCGAACCTAAACATACCCCTGACTACGTGGAGCGGACGACGGGAATCGAACCCGCGTAGCCAGTTTGGAAGACTGGGGCTCTACCATTGAGCTACGTCCGCAGGCACCTGCACGAGGTGCGCGTCCACTGTAGCCGATCTACCCCGTGGCGTGCCAAGACGACAGCCGATAGGGCGCAGGCGCGCTTTTCCCGTCCCGGCCACGCCGATTGGAGAACTCGCCCGGCTTGGGCCACTGGTCGTCGAGCGCATCACAAACCTGTTGGACGGCCGCATCCGAGAACCGTCTCGCAACGGATCCCCGAACCCGACCAGCCGACCGCAGATGTCTCCCGCAAGCTCCGAGCTCGCCGCCCGCGGTGCCGGGGCCGGACGTCCGATGAGCCGCTGTCTGCTCGGACGACCGGTTTGCTATCGTCAGAGCCGGGCAGTCACCAGGAATCCGGTGCGAATCCGGAGCGGTCCCGCCACTGTGACCAGGTATCGGCCTGAAGCCAGGAACTGTGCTGCCCGCAGACATCCCTCGTTGTGGTCGCGGAAACCCAAGAAGGAGTTCGGCACAATGCTGCCCCACGGGATATCCCCCGCCAACCCCACAGTGCGCGCCGCCGACCCCAGCCACCCTGCCGGTTCGGCCCCCCGGAACCGCCACGCACGATCCGCCGGGCCATCCGACCGTTGGGCACGGCGATGAACTGGTTTACCGAACTCATCCTGGGTACCGGCACCGCCCATTCCATTCTGGTGCTGTCGGTGGTCATTGTCAGTGGGCTGGCAATCGCCAAGTGGCGTATCGCTGGCATATCGATCGGCTCGGCCTGGATCCTGTTCGTCGGCATCGTTGCCAGCCATTTCGGGCTTCGTATCGACGCCCACATCCTGCATTTCATCCGCGAATTCGGCCTGGTGCTGTTCATCTTCTCAATCGGGCTACAGGTCGGACCGGGTTTTCTGGCCGCCCTGAAGCGGGGTGGCCTGCGACTCAACCTATTGGCGGTGGCCGTGGTGCTGTTGGGGCTGTTGACCACGGTGGCGCTCCACTTCGCCACCGGGCTATCCGGGGCAACCCTGGTCGGCATCATGTCGGGTGCGGTGACCAATACCCCCGGCCTGGGCGCCGCCCAGGAGGCCTATACCAACGTCCATGGTTCGCTCGATCCGAGCATAGCGGCGGGTTACGCGATGGCCTATCCCCTGGCCGTGCTCGGCATCATCGCGTCGCTGGTGGCGCTGCGGATGATCGGTCGCACGGATCTGGGCCAGCAGGCCGAGCAGTTGCGCAGGGAGGCCAGCGCCGTCGCCGATGCCGCCGGGCGAGTCGTCGTCCGGGTCGAGAACCCGGCGATCGCCGGCCGGCGATTGGATGAGCTGGCGGAAATGATCCCACACGAATTCGTGGTGTCCCGGGTTTGGCATCCATCGACCAAGTCTGTCGAACTGGTCGATCAGCAGACCGTGTTCGAACCGGACGACCAACTGCTGATCATCGCCCACAAACGCGACCGAGACTTCCTGGAGACCTTCTTCGGTCCACATATCGAAGTACCCGACGAACGCTGGGAGGCAGGCCCGACCCACTACGAGTCGCGGCGGGTGGTGCTATCCCGGCCTCAGCTGAACGGAGTGCCCATCGGGCAGTTGTCGCTGCGTTCCCTGCATGGCGTGAACGTCACCCGGATTCACCGTGCAGGCACCGATCTGGTGGCCACACCAGGCCTGCGCCTGGTGCTGGGGGACCGGCTGACCCTGGTCGGGGTCGCGGAGAATCTCAAGCGGGCCGAACGTGTGCTGGGCAACTCCGCAAGCCAACTGGATGTACCTAATCTAATCGTGATCTTCCTCGGCATCCTGCTGGGTGTCGGTCTGGGCAGTGTGCCCTTCGACCTTCCGGGAGTTCCCCAACCGATCAGGCTCGGCCTGGCCGGTGGCCCGCTGATAATCGCCCTGCTGCTCGGCCGCTTCGGCCCTCAATTGAAACTGATCACCTATAGCACCGTGAGCGCTAACCTGATGCTGCGCGAAATCGGCATGGCGCTATTCCTCGCTGGCGTCGGGCTGGGCGCCGGGGAAAGTTTCGTATCGACGATTGTGGCCGGCGGCTATGTGTGGATCGGCTGGGGTCTGATCATCACTCTGGTGCCACTGCTGACCGTGGGTCTGATCGGGCAGTTCCTCTTCAAGATCAATCACCTGACCCTGATCGGCATGCTGGCGGGTGCTACAACCGATCCTCCGGTGCTGGCCTACACCCAGTCCCTGACCGACTCGGATGCCCCCGCGGTCGGCTATGCCACGGTGTATCCGCTAACAATGTTCCTGCGCGTCGTGGTAGCCCAGCTACTGATAGTCACGTTGACCTGAACGAGAAGACAGCGCGGCTCGCGATATCACGCCATCGAGGACAGCCTCCCAGCCGCCAGCCGTGCGGAGCCGGTAGGAGACCTGCGCGCTCACCCGCACCCCGCCTTCGGGTGATTCGGCCGAAACGCTGCCCGCAACGGTCAATCGGTCACCGCCGTGTAATGGCCGCCGCCGAGGACAACGGCACGTCTGGTGGGTACCGCCGCGGAGAGCATACCCTCCGCGGCCAACGCCACGATCGATGTGACCCGGATGGTCCCCATCTCCACGTGTGCGAGCACGTCTTCGATGCGGTCAGCGACGTCCGGCATTCGCGCTCTCCGGTGGTGATGTGTAGCCGCCCCTGAAGGCGACCTGGAGCGAGGTTGTGAGCGCCGATATCTCTTCTGCAGCCACCGGTTGAGCAGCAGTCATGGCGTCGCCGCCGACGCCATTGAGCGTTACCAGGTGCTGGCCATCGCGGCCCTCGGTCAAGGCGTCCAGTTCTTCGCTCAGCTTCAGTTCGGCATCTTCGCCGATGGGGTCGATGCGGAAAGTGAGTTCGTAGTCGTTCACGAGCCGGGTTCTTTTCTCACTGCTCGCACCACCATACCCACGAAGGGTTAACCAACTGTCAACCCCACTGCAACCCCAAGAGGCAGCCTTCCTCCGAAGGCGCTTTGCTTCCCACCCTCGTTGGGCGGACCACACCGAGGGTCCTAGAGATCCTGCGGATGGTGGCGCAACGAAGTCCAGGCGACCTCCTCACGCCCTCGGCGCGCCCCCGGGCCACCCGGGCAGTTCGCGATACCGGCTTGCCTGGCAGGCAGGCCGGCGCGCTGGCGAAACCCAGCCAGGCTCGCGGCCCGTAAGCAGCGTCAGGAGTAGTCATGCCGGCAGTCTAGAGGCCGGCACTGACACAGTCAGATAGCCGCTACTTCCGCCGGGAGAAATCTCTTGCCGGAAACGCCTCGGCAAGAGAAACAGCGACCGTGGCCTACCTCCTGTCGGGTGGTCGGGGCGACAGGACTCGAACCTGCGGTCTCCTGCTCCCAAAGCAGGCGCGCTAGCCACTACGCTACGCCCCGATGCCAGCCATGCCGGACGGCCGCCCCTAGCCTACTGGACATCCACCCGGCAGCCCGAATCCACCCGTCAACCGGTGATCCGATCACCCGCTGCCCGGCTCGAAGCCTCCCAGCGATATCGCGAGCGATACCTCCCGGGTTTCATTGCCCGGCGCCATCTCCCGAACCACCGGTCAGGCCCGCCGGCCCTTCGGCCAGCAAACGGACGAACTCCTGCTCGTCCAGCATGGGCAGGCCGAGGGTCTCGGCCCGGCTCGCCTTGGCACCGGCGTTCTCGCCGATCACCACGAAATCGGTCCTCTTCGACACCGAGCCGGCGGACTTGCCGCCCCTAGCGATGATCGCCGCCTTGGCCTCGTCCCGGCTGAACCCCGTCAGACTGCCGGTGACCACGATGGACAGTCCCGTCAAGGTCTGCGGCAGGGCCTGTTCGGTGCCCGGCTCATCGGCCAGGTGGACACCGGCAGCCAGCCAACTGTTCACCACCTCGACATGCCAATCCTCGGTGAACCATTCTTTGATGGCCTCGGCGATCACCTGACCGACCCCCTCGGTGCCGGCAAGTTCGGCCTGATCGGCATCCCGGATCGCCACCAATGAGCCAAACCGATCGGCCAGGGCGCGGGCCGCGCTGGGCCCCACATGGCGGATCGACAGCGCCACCAGCACCCGCCACAGGGGCTGTTGCTTGGCCTGGGCCAGATTGGCCAGCAGCTTGTGTCCGTTAGCCGACAGCACTCGCCCGTCGCGGACCTCTCCGGCCGGGTCGGTCTTGCGGGCAGCGCGCGTGTAGAAGTCCACCCGCCGCAGATCATCGGCGGTCAGATCGAACAGGCCGGCCTCGTTGCCGACTACCCCGCTGGCCAACAGCGCCCGGGCGCCTTCCCAGCCAAGCGCCTCGATGTCAAGCGCGGATCGGGACGCCAAGCCGAACAGCCGCTCGGTCAACTGGGCGGGACAGGATCGGCTGTTGGGACAACGAATGTCCTTGTCGGATTCCTTCTCGGGGCGCAATGGCGTGCCACAGGCCGGGCAGTCAGCGGGCATCTCGAAGGGCCGTTCGGTGCCGTCGCGCAACTCGGCCACCGGCCCCAATATCTCGGGGATCACGTCGCCCGCCTTGCGCAGCACCACCATGTCGCCGATCAGCACCCCCTTACGGGCGACCTCCCAGGCATTGTGCAGGGTGGCCCTGGCCACCGTGGAACCCGCCACCTGAACCGGCTCCAGCACCGCGAACGGGGTGGCCCGGCCGGTACGCCCGATATTGACCTGGATATCCAGCAACCGGGTATTGACTTGTTCGGGCGGATATTTATAGGCGATCGCCCAGCGCGGCGCCCGCGAGGTGGCCCCCAGCCTCCGCTGCTGGGCTAGGTCATCGACCTTGACCACCACGCCGTCGATCTCGTGGCTGAGATCGTGCCGATGCTCACCGTAGCGCTCGACAAAGGCCAGCACCTCTGCCGGGGTCGTCAGCAGGCGATAGGTGCTCGCGGTGGGCAGGCCCCATTCGGCAAGCAGTTCATAGGCCTGGGACTGCCGGTCCAGTTGTAGCCCATCGATTTGGCCGATCCCGTGTACCAGCATGTGCAGGGGACGCTGCGCGGTCACCGCCGGGTTCTTCTGCCGCAACGAACCCGCGGCAGCATTGCGTGGGTTTGCGAAGGGCGGCCGGCCAGCCGTCACCAGGGTGGCGTTCAGGTCACCGAAATCGGCGATCGGGAAGAAGACCTCGCCGCGTACCTCAACCACCTCCGGTGGCTCCCCAAGCAGTCGGCTAGGCACATCGCCGATGGTGGCCACATTGCCCGTGATGTCCTCCCCCACCCGGCCATCGCCGCGCGTCGCACCACTGACCAGCAGGCCATTCCGATAGACCAGATCGACCGCCAAGCCATCGATCTTGAGTTCGCAAAGCCATTGCACGGGCAGGTCCCCCAGTAGCCGGCCGGTACGCGCAAGCCACTCGGACAGATCGGCGGTGCTGAAGACATTGTCGAGGCTGAGCATTCGTTCCAGATGGATTACCGGCGCGAAATCGGTCACCTGCCGGGCCGCCCCGACCCGCTGGGTTGGGCTGTCCGGCGTCCGCAGCAGCGGGTGGGCCTCCTCCAGCGCAATCAACTCGCGCAGCAACTGGTCGTATCCGGCGTCGGACATCTTCGGCGCGTCTTGGCCGTAGTAGTCCTCCTGCGCCTGCCGGAGCAACTCCACCAGATCGGTCCAACGCCGCCGGGCGGCCGCCTCGGGGGCACCTGCCCCGGATAGCTCATTCGACATGTGCCAATCCTGTCAGGCACTGCCGACCGGCCGGCGGCTTGCTCAGCTCACGAACCTGGGCGTCCACACCGTGGCGGAGCGGGCCGCCTCAAAAGCCATCATGATCTGGCGTCTGCCGAACTGCTCGGGGCGGTTGACCAGCCAATTCGCCACATCGATCTCGTCAAGCACCGCGACATCGGTGGGGAACTGCTCGACGATGAGCCGCCGGTCGTTGACCGGTACGATGACCCCGGTGACGTCGATGTCCCACCGGCTGGACTGGCTCATCTCGGTCGAACCGCGCAGCGCCTCTAAGCGGATCTGGCTGACGAAAGGCTGGTCACGGCCGTCCACCAGAAAAGTGTCGCCACTGACCCGAAGCCGTGAGCCGGGCAGGTTCTTGGCGTTGAGCAGGTATACCCCGCCCGGGCCGATTGCCCAGTGATCGATCTCGGCGCCGTCGGCCACCGGGCGCACACATTGCAGGAATCCCCACCGGGGATCCAATCCAGAAAGCCGAACCAGTTCGGTGGCCAGCAGATCGTCCGGGTCCACCATGGCGCGTCTCGCGCCGCCCTCTAGCCCAACCAGCAGGCGGTCCAGCAGCGCCCGCACCGGTGCCCGCCTGCGCGGGTTTTCGCGCACCATCGGGAACCGGTCGAATCCGGAGCCCGGCACGACCAGGTCGGTCAGTTGAGCACGGCGAGGCGCCACATGCAGATGGCTGCCATCGTCGTCGGCGATATAGCCACGACGGGCGGTCGTGAAAATCGGTACCGCGCACTCTTCAGCTACTGACATCCGTATCTCACCTCGTCCCGGTAGCGAAGGCTCCTACCTTCTGGCTGTCACTGTAGGAAGCCAGCCGAGCAGATGGTTGGCGCCACGCGGAGAGTACTGCGCAAGGAGCAGTCGAAACCGACCACCGGCCGATCAGCAGGTCTGCGATCAGACCGATCGGTGGCGGGCCGGCGCGCGACCGCGGTTCGGAGCCGATCGCCTCCGCTCCGGGCCGCTCGGGTCGGTGACTCAATCGAAGATCGGCCCGCGGTCCCGGGAACGCTTCAACTCGAAGAAGCCATCGGTGGCGGTGACCAGCGAAACCCCATCGAACAGCAGGCCAGCCTGTTCCCCCTTGGGGGCCGGTGAGATCACCGGTCCGAACATGGCCTTGCCGTTGATGTGCAACACAGGTGTGCCGACATCCTGGCCTACCGGGTCCATCCCGGCATGATGTGAAGCCCGCAGTTCGGCGTCCCAGGCGCCATCTGCTGCGGCATCGGCGATGGCTGGGTCGAAACCGCACTCCGCCAACGCCGCCCGCACGACATCGATGTTCCCCTTGGGCTCGCCCCTGAGGTGATAGCGAGTGCCCAATGCGGTGTAAAAGTCCCGCAGCCCAAGCGGGCCGTGTTGCAGTTCCACGCCGATCGCGGCACGCACCCCGATCCACCCCGGCTGCGGCTTTTCCCGGTAGCCGGCCGGCTGCTCGACGGATTCCTCATCCAGGATGTCGAGGCTCATGACATGGAAACAGGTGCGCACGGGGCGAACCTGCTCGACCGCCAGCAGCCAGCGCGAAGCGAGCCAGGCCCAGGGGCAGAGCGGGTCGAACCAGAAATCGACGACCTGTGGTTGTCCGTTCATGCGGCCAGCCAACCAGACCAAAGCCGACGACGCGCCCGAACCACACCTCCCGGTTCCTAATCTCCAACCGGTAGCCTCAGTGGATCAGTGGTTGTGCCCAGCGTGGCGGAGGGAGTATCAATGAGCAGCACGGTGAACATCACCCGGGCAGAGGCGCGGCAACGTTCGGAGTTGATCACCACCGGAGCCTATCGGGTAAGCGTTTACCTGAACGGTCGTGGCCTGGACGATGCTCCCCTACCAGAGCCAGCCAAGAGCTTCATCTCCACCACCACGGTCAGGTTCACCAGCCAGGCTGGTAGCACCTGGATCGATCTCATCGCCGACCGGGTATTGGACGCCTGGCTTGATGGTGTCCAGCTCGACCCGGCTGCCCATGATGGCCATCGGCTCGCCCTGGAGCTGACCGCGGGCGAGCACCAACTGACGGTGACGGCCCGGTGCCGGTTCTCACGAACTGGCGAGGGCCTGCATCGTTTTGTCGATCCGGCCGATGGGCGGATCTACCTGTATTCGCAATTCGAGACTGCCGACGCCCGGCGCATGTACGCCTGCTTCGACCAGCCCGACCTGAAGGCCAGTTTCGAGTTGACGGTGGTGGCGCCGGCCGACTGGCGGGTCTATTCGAACTCGGCGGCCCCCGAGCCGGTGGTGGCCGGGGATGGGTTCGCGACTTGGCGGTTTCCCCCGACCGGTCCCATCGCCACTTACATCACCGCCCTGGTGGCTGGGCAGTTCCATGTCGACAAGGGCACCGTGCTGTCCGCCAAGGGCGAACTGCCGGCCGACCTGGTGTGCCGCGCCTCCATGGCCGACTATCTGGATGCCGAGCGGATCCGCACCACCACCCAGCGTGGCTTCGAGGTCTATGAGCAGGCCTACGGCACCGCCTACCCGTTCGATTCCTACGACCAGTTGTTCCTGCCCGAATACAATGCCGGGGCGATGGAGAATGCCGGCTGCGTGACCTTACGCGATGAGTACCTGTTCCGCTCCCAGGTGACCGCCGAGGCCTACGATCGCCGCGACAACACCATCCTGCACGAGCTGGCCCACATGTGGTTCGGCGACCTGGTGACCATGCGCTGGTGGGACGATCTGTGGCTCAACGAGAGTTTCGCCGAGTGGGCGGCCTACTACTGCACCACCGAGATCGCCCGCCGCTGGGGCGGCAGCGACGCCTGGACGAACTTCGCGAATATGCGCAAGCTGTGGGCCTACCGCACCGACCAGTTGCCGACCACTCACCCGATCGTTGCCGACATGACCGATCTGGCCATCGCCGACCAGAGCTTTGACGGCATAACCTATGCCAAGGGCGCCAGCGTGTTGAAGCAGTTGGTCGCCTATGTCGGTGAGCCACAGTTCCTGGCCGGGGTGCAGCAATATCTTGCGGCGCATGCCTGGGCAAACAGCACCTTCGCCGATCTGCTGACGGCCCTGACCGAGGCCAGCGGCCGGGAGCTATCCGAGTTTTCGGAACAGTGGCTGGAGACCTGTGGGGTAAACCTGATTCGGCCTAGTTTCGAGGTGGACGACCAAGGCCAATTCACTCGCTTCGAGGTTTTGCAGTCGGCGGTCGAGGAATACCGGATCCTGAGAACCCATCGACTGGCGATCGGTCTGTATGACCTCACCGATGACGGCCTGATGGCACGGGATTCGATCGAGGTCGATATCGGTGGTGAGCGCACCCCTGTCGAGGCACTGATCGGTGTTCAACGTCCGGATCTGGTGCTGTTGAACGACCGTGATCTCAGCTACGTGAAGGTGCGCCTGGACCCGGGATCGTTACGCACGGTGCATGAGCATCTGGCAGAGTTGCGCGATCCCTTGGCCCGGGCCGTTGTCTGGACCATCCTGTGGGATACCTGGCGCGATGGCGAACTCAGTTCCGCCGACTATCTGGGGGTGGTCCTGGCCGGGCTGTCGGGTGAATCCGATGTCACCGCGATCATCAACCAACTGCGTCAGCTTCAGCTCGCGGTGACCTGGTATGCCGATCCAGGCGAACGCAACAACCTGCGCGCCCAGCTCGTGGCGGGTCTGGCCAGGCTGCTCCGGTCGGCGGATCCCGGCTCCGACCAGCAGCTGGCCGTGGCGGACGCGATGATCGCCGCCATCGAGTCCCCAGCGGGTGCCGAGTTGCTGCAAGGCTGGCTGATCGGTGAGGAGGTCCCCGAGGGCCTGCCGATCGACGCCGACCGCCGCTGGGCGATCATCACCTCGCTTGCACGGCTGGGAGCGATCGGCATCGCCGAGATCGAAACCGAGGCGATCGGCGACCAAACCATCAGCGGAGCCCAGTCCGCGGCTGGCGCGCGGGCCGCGCTGGCCGATCCCGAAACCAAGGCGCAGGCCTGGCGGCTGGCGACCGAGGACCCCGATGTGCCTAACGGCACCCACGAGGCCATCGCGGGTAATTTCTGGCAATTCGGCCAAGCCGACTTGTTGCGGGAGTATCCGCGCGCCTACCGGGAACTGTGCGCCCGGATCGCCGAGGCGACCGGCAGCTGGGCGCAGCGCGGCCATGTGGCCAAACAGACCGCCCTGGTGCGGCTGTGGCCCACCGTGCTCGTGGACGAGCAGTGGCTGGCCGAGTTGGACGAGTGGCTGGCCGGACGCGAGGTACCCGAGCAGGTCGGTCGGATCCTCCGGGAGCAACGAGACGAATCGCTGCGGGCATTGCGGGTTCAGCGGTCTGGTCGCGAACGGCAGGGCTGAGACCATGTCACCCGGCTATCGCATCCGGGGCGCATGTCAGGCCGACGGCGCCACCGCGGATCTGCATATCCAACAAGGCCACCTGGTGAGCGATCCGGTCGCCGGTGCGATCACGGTGGATGCCTCTGGGCTACTGGTACTGCCCGGACTGGTGGACCTGCATACCCACCTGCGGGAACCGGGTTTCGAGGGTTCCGAGACCGTGGCCAGCGGGTCGGCCTGCGCCGCCAGGGGTGGGTTCACCGCCGTCCACGCGATGGCCAACCTCGATCCCGTCACCGATTCGGTGGCCCGGGCGGCCCATATCCGCCGCCTCGGGCAACGGTCGGGACTGACCGAGGTGTTCCCCGTCGGCGCGATCACCATGGGGCTGGCCGGCACCCGGTTGGCCCCGATCGGCGAACTGGCAGCCAGCGGTGTCCGGTTGTTCAGCGACGACGGCAGGTGTGTGATGAACGCGGCGGTGATGCGCGCCGCGCTAGAGGCCGCGGCTACCGCCGACGCGGTCGTGGCCCAGCACTGTCAAGATCACGATCTGGCCGGCCCGCGGGCCTGCGCGGACGAACGGTCCGTGGCGGGGCCGCTTGGCCTGCAAGGCTGGCCTTGGGTGGCCGAGTCGAGTATCATCGCGCGCGACGCCCAGCTCGCCGAACTCACTGGGGCTAGCTATCACGCCTGCCATGTGAGCACGGCGGAGAGCGTGGCGGTCGTGCGGTGGGCCAAGGCCAGGGGCGTCCGGATCACAGCCGAGGTCACTCCGCACCATTTGCTGCTCGATTCGGGGCTGTTGGCCGGCCTAGACCCCATTTTCAAGGTGAATCCGCCGTTACGGGCCAGCGAGGACATCGAGGCACTGCGGTCGGCGCTGGCCGACGGCACGATCGACATCGTGGGTACCGATCATGCGCCCCACGAGGCAAGTGCCAAATGCCGGGCCTTCGCCAGCGCCAAGCCGGGAATGCTGGGCCTGGAGCAGGCTCTGGCGGTCGTGATCGAGACGATGGTGAACCCCGGCCGGATGACCTGGGCGGGTCTTGCCGGGGCAATGAGCATGGCACCCGCGAGGATCGGGCGCGTCCCGGGCCAGGGCCGGCCGCTGCGTCCCGGCGAGCCGGCGAATCTGGTGTTGGTGGACCCGCAACGCCGCGCGGTGGTGGATCGGGAGCAGACCTGCTCGGCATCCCGCAACAATCCCTATCACGGGCTGGATCTGCCCGATCCGGTCGAGGCGACCATGTGGGCGGGACGCTGGACCTACCGGCGGGGCGAAGGACCGCTGGCCGCCGAGAGCTGATAGGCGACTGGATGGCACAGCGCGTGGGCAGCGAACGGCCTGTATGAGCATCCCTACCCATTTTTCGGCCACTTGGCGGGCAACGCCCCGATGTTGCCCCTATTGTCGGAGACAATTCTGCTCAGTTACCAGCTAAGGAGCGCTCGTGGACGAACTGAATCAGCTGATGGCGGAACTCACCCAGTCCATCTCCACCCTCAACAAGCTGAGCGAATCCCTGGACCCACCGACGGAGGACTATACCGAAACCGATGCGGACAGGGTCGTGACCATCACCTGCCGACCCAACGGTGCGCTGATCTCAATCCGCATCGCCGACAACTGGAGGAACAAGATCGAGCCCGATATGCTGGCTGACCGGCTCAATCAGACCATGGCCGCCGCCCAGTTGCGCGCCATGGGCATCGGCTCGGTAGAGCTCACCGGGAAGGGCCGCTCCAGGGATGACGATTCCGTCTCGCAGGAGCGGATCGATCTGACCAGTGTGCAGCCCACTGCCGCCGATCGCAAGCAGGCCGAACAATACGCGCAGCGCAGCTACCAGGAGTTCGTCAACCGGGTAGATGAGGCCGTGCGGGACGAGGGTGCCGCCCTGGAAAGGTTCTACTCCGGGATGGACAAGCTCAACCGGGCACTTGCCGACGAGGTGCCCGACGCCGCGGACGAGGAGCAACACATCTACTCGGAAAACCATAAGGCCTGGGCGGTGTTGACGCCCGCCGGAGTGAACGGTTTCGATTTCAAGGCGAATTGGGTGAAGAACCAAACGGGGATCACGTTGACGAATTGCCTGCGTGAGATCATCGAGCAGCTGCCGGCCGATGAGACCCCGGCACTGATCGAGTCATTGCGCGCCTTCAAGGCCTGAACTGCCGTACCGGAAGAGTGGAGAACGAACTAATGAGCGAAGATTCTGTGCGCTGGGGCGCAGCTCATCCTAGATTCACCAACCAGCAGCCTCCTGCCACGGACTGGACATCCCCCAGGGCAGCCAAGCAGGCGTCCGAAGTGTCCTGGTCCAGTCACGAGGGCAGCCGGCATATGACTCCGATGCCGCCGGATCCCGCTACCCCGACCCCACCGAAGGAAGCACATCCGTTCCGACCCGAGCCCGATATCAAACCACCCGACGACATCCCCGGGGGACTCATCCGACCCGAGCCCGATATCAAACCACCCGACGACATCCCCGGGGGACTCATTGGGGAAACGGGTTCACAGGGTCAGGGGGCATGGCAAACTGCCAGCCTTCAGGGCAATGCCGGCGGCAGCTTCGGTAATACCGCGGCCGCTGGGACTGGCTCGTTCGCCAACGCTACGACCGGCGGAGGCCACACCGGCACCGGCAGCTTCGGCCAGACCGGCAGCGGCAGCTTCGGCAACACCACAACCGGCGGAAGCCACACCGGCACCGGCAGCTTCGGCCAGACCGGCAGCGGCAGCTTCGGCAACACCACAACCGGCGGAAGCCACACCGGCAGCGGCAGCTTCGGCCAGACCGGCGGAAGCCAAACCCAAACAGGCGGCAGCTTCGGCAACACCACAACCGGCGGAAGCCACACCGGCAGCGGCAGCTTCGGTCAGACCGGCAGCGGCAGTTTCGGTAGGACCGCCGCCACGGATGCCGGGAACACTACGACCGGCCGGCCGGCCGGCGAGGTGGCCGAGCCAGCCGTCGAGGTGCCGGAGGATGCTTTCCGGATCAATGAGGACATGGCCGTTTCCGACAGCATGGTTGCGGTCTCTACGGACGGCACGGTGATCGACTCCCGCGGCGATGGGACGGTGGTGCACACCAGCGATGGCATCCAGATCACGGTCGACAAGGACGGCAAGGTGACGGTTGACAGCGACTTCCGCAATGCCAGCACCGCCGATCAGAAGGTCGTGGACAAGGCTCAGCAGTTCGAGTCCGAGGGCACCACCGTCATGACCGATCAGCACGGCAATGTGGTGATCACCAGGCCAGACGGGCAGGTCATCACGATCTATCCGAATGGCACCTTCAGCGTCAACCTGCCCGAAAACACCCAGCCCGGCCAGAACACCGACGACCCACCCGGCACCCCGCCCACACCGGGCGACGACGAGCCCGGCGACGACACCAAGCCCGGCGACGACACCAAGCCCGGCGACGACACCAAGCCCGGCGACGACACCAAGCCCGGCGACGACACCAAGCCCGGCGACGACACCAAGCCCGGCGACGACACCAA
>ERZ772772.12-NODE-12-length-115579-cov-10.036547_pt1 | contig 115579 bp, 117 predicted proteins | sample MGYA00511484_ERZ772772 | MGnify/ENA primary metagenome ERZ772772 (study PRJEB29015, sample SAMEA2737913) | human oral metagenome | biome: human oral; feature: human-associated habitat; material: dental | place: China | collected 2088 ... | reverse complement strand
AAAAACAAGCCGAAGTCAGCTCCGCCAGAGCCATCAATGTGACAATAGGTCACTGAAGAGAACATCCACCTGAGACTATGTCATTGTCGATAGAGTCTCACTGGTTGGGAAACTGCTATTTAAGGTTACTCTCTGGATTGGACGCCCCTAAACATGGTACTCTCATAAATACAGGAGGAGCACCATGAGCAAGGTCAAGTTCACCCCAGAGCAGCAACAGATGCTGCGAGAAAACCCTTATACCATCCATGTGACTGCTGATGTACTCTCGATTTCCAAAGAGTTCAAGGAAATTTTCTATATAGCAAGGAACACGGCATCCGAAATTTATAACGATTTACTTACTTTTTATTACAATTTCTTCCCATACCCCAAAATCTTGTGCGTTATTCAACAGCTGTTCGAATAAGTCGTCGAAAAGATCTTGACAAGGAGTGTATTATAGAAGAAACAGGCAATTTTATGAAGGGAGGAACAGCATGGAAAGATTGGAACAACATGATGCTCTCCGTCGGGGAAGCGCGAGACTTCACAGGATTGACTGGGAAAAGATCGGATCTCAGATTCGGAAATACAGGAGGAGGGAGCATCTTCGACAGCGGGATCTCGCCGCAAGGATCTCTTCGACGACCAATACCATCTCCCGCCTAGAGGGCGGAGGAATCGGATGCAGTCTGGAATGTCTCCTGGAAATCTGCAATGCTCTGTCGGTTTCTCCGGATGCACTCCTTTTTGGGAATTTCTCTCCGGAGTCCAGTTCCTTTCATGATTATTTCATGAATATGAAGGAATTGATCTGCCAGCAGGTTCAGGAAAATATCGAGCACATCTTTTTGCAGGTTCACAGGGGCGGCGATTCCGCAGACCGGAAGAGGGGGCCAGGGAAGCGCCCCGTCCGGTTTATGGACCCGGCTCTGCAAAAAAAGCAAAAGCCCAGACCTATGGGAGAAGCGGAGTCGGATGGAGAAAATGAGCCGTGATTGAGCAGTGATGCTTTTTGGAGGTTCCGCTAATGGAGCTGTGATATGGGGAGGGGAAAGCTAGGGGAGAAGCGAAGGGTGAATGTTTACACCACCTTTCCATAATGAATCTGCGGCCGATAGAGAGGGCATAGGAGGATTGATGCCCCCGCAGCGGAGCATGATGAGTGATGAGACAGCAGAGACTGCGGCCTTTCTGCCCGGCGAAGATGCCGGATTTATTACTGGAACCGATCTGCGTATAGCTGCCGCAGCGATCCGCATGGAAATATACAGGCTTTATGTTATGGAACAGGGAATCTTGGCTTTATGAGCGGGATTTCCTGTTCTTTTTTGGAGAAGGGAAATTCTTATCCGTATAATGGTTCCGTAAATTAAGACACATCTTAAGACGGTTTTTAATGAATCTGATATGCTTGAAACATACCACACATGGAGGATTCATTTATGTCCCGTACAAGAAGAAACTTTTCAGCAAAGTTCAAGTCCGACCTCATTCTCGAAGTCCTGAAGGGTGAGAAAGAACTGAATGTCATCGCCACTGAGAACGGCATCCAGCCGAATCTTCTCAGGAACTGGAAGAAGGAGTTCTTAGAGAAGGCTTCCGTGGTCTTCGATGATTCCCGTGAGGAAAACATCAAGGAGAAGCTCAGCGAAGAGCGCAAGGAGAAAGCAGCCTATGCCAGGAAGGTCGGTCAGCTCACCAAAAAAATCTGAAGAAATGCTTGGACCTGACTACGAGAGTAAATTTAGCCCGAAGCCTCCGTTCGAAGACTGACAAGCCTGAGATTCCGGTCAGCGTGGCCGCAGATCTCTGTGGTATCAACCGAACCAGCATCTACTATGAAGCCAAGCCGGTATCCGATACTGAACTTGAGTGCAAGACCATTATGGATCACTTCCATACGGATAATCCCACCTGGGGAGCTCGTCAGATGTCCGCCCAACTGAAGTGCCGCGGATATCATATCGGGCGTAAGAAAGCCCGGAAGTGGATGACTGAGATGGCCATCGATCCGATCTATCCGAAGCCGAACCTCTCGAAATGCCTGCAGCGTGCTGCCGTCGTTCCGTATCTGCTTCGTAACGCTGATATCACCCGCCCTAACCGGGCCTGGTCGATTGATATAACCTGCATCCCGCCGAAGCACAGCTTCCTGTACTTGACAGCTATCATTGACTGGTATAGCCGCTGCATCGTTGGCTGGGATCTGGATGATGCACCGGACGCCACCTCTTGTATCGAAGCGTATAAGAAAGCTTTCCTGGCGGCAAAACCGGAGATCCTGAATTCGGATCAAGGCTGCCAGTTCACCAGCCAAGGCTACAAAGATTTTCCGAAGGCTAACAAGGTACGTCAGAGTATGGACGGCAAGAGCCGCCGGGCTGACAACATCAGGATCGAGCGGTGGTTCCGCTCTTTCAAGTATGAGGAAGCCTGCCTGACAGAATGGCACAACATCAAGGAGGCCAGAGCTGCGATCAGGGAGTACATCCATACCTACAACTTCGAGCGCTGTCATTCGGCGATCGGGAATGTACCGCCTGCTTCTGTGTATTACCCGGCAATGCTTTACGAGGAAGCCGGGGATATCGCTTGAACATCAGTAACCCAGGGCGTCAATACTCTCATAACTATGGATATCAGTTCATTATAAAAATCTCGGATTTTTGTCTTGAAAGCTGAGCCATTATAGTTTTGTCGGACGGCGTCGGATCGGCGCCGTCCTTTTTTCTGGGATTCTTCGAAAAGGCCATTGACAATACGCATTAAAGGCGCATAAGATGGCTGTGAGGAGGGTGAGGATGAAGCAAAGAGATTTGATTAAAAAGTTAGAGTCGGCGGGCTTTCAGTTCAAAGAGCATGGACATGATCATGATAAGTATGTCAGAGGAAGCGATACGGAAGAAGTTCCGAGGCACAGAGAAGTGAATGAGCGGCTCGCAAGACACATTATCAAGAAATGGGGCTTATAAAAACCCCGACCCTTGCTTCATTTTGAGATCATAGGAGGAGATGGCAAATGGCTGAAACGAATATAGTTTATCCGGTTATTATCAAAAAAGACGGGGATACCTATTTGGTTTATGTTCCTGATTTTGATGGAATGACAGAGGGGACTTCTCTTGCTAATGCAATCGAAATGGCAAGGGATTATATCGGGCTTGCATGCCTTGAATTTGATGACCGGAAGGAAGCACTGCCGAAAATGTCGACAGCGGAACAAGCAAAGATGTTGGCAAAAGAAAAGGCAGATGATGAAGAGTTTGCTTTTTCAGACGGAGAGGTGACATATGTTGACCTGAATTTGCCTAAGTACAAGGCTCAAGTTCGCAATCAATCCGTAAAGAAAAATTGCACCCTTCCGCAGTGGCTTTCCGAAGAAGCCGAAGAAGCCGGAATCAATTTTTCGAAAGTGCTGCAAGACGGACTGATTGCGATTCTTGGATCAAGAGCATAAGCGAGATACTTAACTGTGACGACCAAGCTGCAGCTGGGAGGGGGATCCGGCGGGGATCTTATCTGCTTTCTAAAAATTGCCTGGAGCATATCCGGGATATAGCTGGCAGGAGGACAAGGAAAAGGTCCTTAAGCGGCTTATGTCGGGATGCTGAGTAGTTTTCCAAATCAAAGGGAATTATTGCTTGACAGAGGAACGGCAGCAAGGGTATTTTCAGGGAAAAGAAATTTTGTGGAATTCGGGGCGTTTATAGGACGAAGTCCGATAGAGAGCGAGTACACTGATTTCGTGACAAGATTCGTGACAAGATTTTTGTGATAAATGTGGCGTATGCTATGCCGGAGGCTGAAAAGCATAAAAAAAGCAAGGAAAGAAGCCATTCCCGGCGGATTTCCTTGCTTTTTTATGGATGGAGCAGACGAGACTGTGCTCGAACTCTCCGGTAGTGATTCTCGGAAACTTTATTCTGCTGAAAGTATCGCTCACTCAATATAGTACGGCGTGAGCGCGAGGGCAACATCTGTCTGACAGCATGCGCCCTCAAGCTCGCCGTCTGTCATTAAAAAGTAGAGCTTCCCGTCGATGTTCTGCAGGCCCGTCAGCATCAGGCCGTCCGGCGCGAAGTAGTACCAGTGATGGTTGATCTGCAGCCAGCCGTGGGCATTTTTGCCCCGTCTGACGCGGTAGTACCACTTGTCGCCGTCGCGCACCCAGTGCGGCGTGAAGGCGATCTCCTTCTCCATGCCGTAGGGCGGGCGGCCGTAGCCGGCGATGGAGCTCTGCCCGATCTTGTAGTACTTCTGGCAGACCGCCCCGCCGTTTGCGACCACTTTGCTCGTGTCGTTCGAGGTGTTGCCCTCAACCGTCACGATCGTCCCGGAGGACGGGATCACGTCCACGACGAGACCGGTGTGGCAGATCCGCTTGCTGTTCTTGAAGAAGATCTGGTCACCCTTCTGTGGTGTCTCCTGCGGGCCGTGCCAGGCGCCCTTGTTCTTGTAGAGCTGAGCCGAGGCGACAGTGTAGTCGTCATAGTTTCCGCCCAGCAGGCTCCGGGCATTGGCGACGCCGTAAGCAGTCATAAAGCAGTGATCCACGAAGGCGTCGCACCAGCTCGCCGGGTAGTCCATGACCTCCGGGTAGATCTTGTGCATCTCGTAGCCGTACTTCGTGTAGTTGGAGCTTCCGGCGTTGGCGGTCTTGTCGTATAAATACGACAGGTCGCCGTTTCTCTTTTCCAGGTAGCCGACCTCTGCCTTCGCGATGTCGATCACCTTGTTCGGGTCGAAGTTCATCTTTTCCTCCTCGTCATAGATCTGCAGGTCGCAGGCCGTCACGACCTTCATCACGTTCTCGGCGTAGTACACTGATGTAGCATAGCCGTCGGCCTTTATGGTCCGGAGGTAGTCCCACGGGTCCGTGATGCCGCGGAGGTTGTGGTAGCGCTTGAGCTGGATAAACTCGAAGTACCCGATGATGCCCTCTTCCATGGAGCTGTAGGCGCGGAAGTCGTCCTGGATCGCCGTCAGCGTCCCGGGGTCATACTCCTCCATGGTCCGCATGTTGACGGACGCGCCTGTCCATTTGCTCCCGCATTTCAGCCCGAAATAATTATGATAATCACGGGCGAGCCGTGACTCTCCCCAGCGCGACTCGAGGATCGCCTGGGCGATCACGGCGCTGCAGCATCTGATCTCGTACTGCGGCGCATATTTCACGACATACGCCGCGATGTCCTCTATGAATTTAGCATGCGCGGATGTCATTTTTTAGGATCACCCCCTTGCCGCGCTGTTGTACTCTGTCCTCTTCACCTGCAGCAGGGCACCCATGAAGGCGTCGAAGGCTGTCAGGATCGTGAGGATTTCCTCCGTGTACTGCGCGTTGATGGTCTGAAGGACCACGGCGATGAACGTGATGAACGCCGGCAAGCCAATCTGCGCGATCCAGCGCAGGCGGTCGAACTGTTCGTTTGTCAGTTTCATGGTTTCCTCCTTAAAGAAAATCATTTTCGCGGAGGCACTTCTCATAAATTTCCTCTATGAACTCGATGGCGCTCTGCGCCTTCCTGTTCAGAAAATTCGGATGTGTCTCGCAGTAACCCTCATACACATGAATGTCTTCCAAAATGTTGTTGAAAAATTCCTCAGAGTGCCGGACCTTAGCCCGAAGCTCATCAGAAAAGCGGAGGATCCTCCCCCGGGCAGCCTTCGCGTCGTCTTCCTTATAAAGCTCATAAAAGTCGTTCTGCGCCTTCTCAAGTGCATCGAGACGTGCCTCGTCCACCCTCTGGTCGCTCGCCTCAAGCTCCCGGATGACGTCGATCTGATCCTTCAGGTCCTGATTGAGAGCGCGGCCCAGGCTCCGGAGCATAGTGCTCCAGGGCTTGAAGCGGCCGCTCAGCTTCTCGATCAGGGTCGTGATGACGAAGAGCACAACGCCGCTCAGCCAGATAGCCTGTTCGGGCGACAGCTTAGTAAAATCCAGCATCTTTTTCCCTTTCAGCAGAAGAGTGGCACCAGCTGGTGCCGCCCGGATTTAAGCGAAGGCTTCGCCCGAGATCTCAGCGTACTGTTCGGCGGTGATCCACTTCGGGACGTATGCCTTAAGCTGCTCGGCGGTGATCCTGCCCATCTTGAAACGAAGTTTCAAAAAGTTGTACATGTCCTTCCCTCCTTTACATGAGCGCCATCGCGGCGACGGCGTCTTCCAGTGCGGTGATCCGGCCGTCCTCAGTCGGGACGTCCTCGTGCGGGATCGCGTTTCCCTGCGCATCGACGACGGGCTGTTCTGTCCAGGTCGTGAAGACGAGCGTCTCAGGATCAGCTCCCTGCAGGAGCCTGCCCTTGCTGAAGTCGATCTCGTCCCGGATCAGCGTGGTGCCATTTGTGTCTGTAATTCTCATGAATTACTCCTTTCTAAACGACGGCTTATGCGTCATATAAAATACGAGTCTTTTCGGCTGCTTTTTCATGTCCGGCAGTCTGCCGAAGAGCTTCCGGAAGTATTTCGTGATGCTCCAGACCAGTCGAAGGCTTCGACGTGCCTGGAGTATTTGTTCTTGTCGCAGGGAGACTCTGAGGCAATATAGTTCAGCTCGCCCTGAAGCGCATCACAGCAGGCGAGGGCCTCCGTCATGTGAGCGCGGCGCTGAAGAAATTCAGAGGACCAGTCCGGCCAGATCCTGTTGGCCTTCCGGAGTTCCGTGTAGATGTCGCCGGTCATCTGCATGACACGCTCGCGCTCGTAGCCGATAAACCAGTGATAATACTCAAGCCGCTGTTCCATGAGCTGATCGAAGGCGTCGGCGTATTCCTCCGAAGAGGAGAACGGCCTGCCTTTCGGCTCGTGCTCGACCTGCTTCCTCACGAGCTTCTCCTTGATGCCGAAGTCGTTCGCGAGGTCTCTGGTGATCTCCTCCCGGGATCTCAGGATGTCCTGCAGGACGTCAAGCGGCTCTTTGTCCTTGTCTTTCTTGTGATAGTGCCATTCCCGTGACATTGTTTAATGCTCCTGTTGACTGCGAGGGTCTGTCCCCCGCGGGATGCCTGATTATGCTGCGCAGATTGCGAAAGCGGGGCGGACGCCACTCGAGATCGACGCGTTGTTAGTGCCCGAATAACCGCTGCCGTCGGAGGCCGCGAAGCTCGTCGAGAGCACGACATCTCTCAGCCACCACCACGTTCTGATGATCGTGATCCTGCTGTGATCGTGCTGGAAGAGTGGGAGCTGTGACTTGTCGATGGTGTGCGTGTTCGGGATCGTAGCGCCGAGATAGTTCTGGGGCCTGAAGTGTGCGGAGCCGTAGACCATGTTCTCGTTCATCAGGTCGACAGTGCTGTCGTACCATGCGCCTGCGCTTGCGTACCCGGACGAGACGGCATTGGTCAGATATTCTCTATGGTTCAATACATGACCGGAACCGAAGGCCGAGTTGATCGTGCTTTTCGCGCCGCTGAGGCCGGAGGTGTACATCGCGCTGCCGACGTAGGCGCCTGTCGTCACGTTGCTGGAGTTCATCGGAGCGCTGTAGAGCGCTGCGTCAGGCACGAGCACGACGTGGTGCTTCGTGCATTCAGTGTCGCCGCAGTGCAGCCAGTAGTCGAAGGCCGCGATCCGGTAGCTCACGCCGGAGATGGTCCAGTAATCTCCGATGAAGAGGCCGGCAGTGTCTGCGGGGTCGAAGGTTCCCGCGTTGATAGCCGCATACGCCTCAACAGAGACGGTGTTCCCGAGATACTTGCCGCGGTAGATTGCGTTGTGCGCTCCGGCGTTTCCCTCCACTGCGATGTTCAGGATGTGCGGCCGCAGGATCCTCTTGCCGCCGTTGCCGGTCTCTGCCAGCAGGGCGTCAGTGTCCGCCGCGGCTGTGATAGTGCCGAGGACTGAAAGTTTCTTTCCCATGTGCTTTTCTCCTTCTTTTTATTTGAACTGAATAAACTGCGATACAAGCAGATCAGTCCCATCATCATCCTGGAGGACCTCTCCATCATCGTCCAGGAGCTTGGAAACGACCTCGCCGGTCACCCAGCTGATGCTCTCGATGCCGGAGTGCAGGCCCGCTGGGATGGACCTGACCGTCTCGTAGAGTTTCTCGTCCAGGACGTCTGCGTTGTAGTTAAAGTCCTGGACGTCATAGAAGTCACTCGTGTCGGGCTTCCGGAGCCCGTAGTTTGTTGTGTTCGTCATGTGTCACTGTCCTCCTGCAGAGCCGGATCACTCCGGAGCTGCTCATGCGTATAGGCCGCGAGTTCGCCGTGCGTGTAGCGGTGGAGCTGTCTGTGCCGGTTGAATACCACGAAGACGTTCCGGATGATGTTCGCCGGGACCATGCGCCCGACGATTTCCGCGACGTTATCGTATAGTCTGACGTTTGAGAGCTTCACGCCGACCTTGATCTTGTACTCCGCCGGCAGGACCTCCAGCGTGTAGCCGTCAGAAGATCCGCAGAGGACGTTGAGCACCTCGATCAGCTTATTCTGCGTGTACGGCAGGTTCGACATGAAGTAGCCCTTGAGCCGGCGCCTCCGGTCGTCCAGCGTGTCCGCGACGTTCGGCGTGATTCCGAGCATGTCCTCAAGGACCGCGCAGTCGTCCGCGCTCATGGTCGAGAGGAACATGCTGTCCATCGTAGAGCCGGCAGCAGACCAGAGGAGCCGGAGCTCCTCGTCGCCTGCCGCGTCCTGGGCGATCAGCTCCCGGAGCTCCGCGATGTGCTCCGGCCAGTAATTGATGAGAGGCTTATATGTTTCTGCCATGTCCGCCTCCTTAAATTGTCGTAATCGTTACCGTGCCGAGCTGCGGGATCTCGTCCGCGCCGAGGATCAGGTTCGCGGCGGCGCCGTTGAGGCTCGTCGCCGTGACATCCGTGATGCCCTCGATGTCGAGGAGTGCAGACTCCAGCCGGCTGATGTAAATCGTGATCGCGTCAGCGTCTTCCCAGCCCTTCGCTAGGTTCAGCAGGAACTCCGTGAGCTTTGCCTCGATGGAGGCCCGCAGCGTTGCCGCGTCGTAGCCGTCCGCGAACTGGATAGACGTCGCGACGTTCACGGTCCGCGCTGTGACTGCTGCCGCTGTGAAGTCGTGCCCGATCGGGCAGAGGCCGTAGCCGGTGGACGGTGTCGGGCTGAAGGCTTCCTGGATCTGTGCGATCAGGTAGTCGGACGGGACGCCGTAGTCGGCCGCCTGGATGACGCCCTTCACGGAGCCGCCTCCATTCCAGACCGGGTAGATCTTGACGCCGCCCACGCCGTTGACCACCTTGAGCGCTGTCTTGTAGGCTGTCACGTTGCCGGCATAGCCGACGGCGCTGAAGTTCTTCAGGTAGCGCTGGTAGAAGGCCTCCTGCGTCTCGTAGTCGCGGCCGACGACCAGCACTTTCGTGATGGTGCAGGTCGTGAGGTTCGGGACGTAGTCGATCATCGTACAGGCACCTGTCAGAGTGTTCGGATCGCTTCCGGCCTCTTCGCAGACGGCCCTGCTCGTGTAGTTGTCGCCGGTCAGCTGTTCAGCGACCGCATAATTGTGGCTCTTGAGATTGAAACGCGTGCCGATCGGCAGCGGGACGTCAGATTGCACCTGGACCTCTGCGAAGGTCGCCCCGAGAGGCGTGAGGCCTCTGTCCGCGCCGATCAGCTTCAGGTGGTCGTAGTCCGCCGTCTGCGCGTGCGACTGCGCGATGATGTAGTCTATCTGGATGTAGAGGCGCTCGACCTCGTAGGCCATAGCGCTCAGGGCGTTGAACACGAGGGAACCTTCGCCCTTTTGTACGCCGTCGGAGGCGTTTCCCAGCTCCCGCGCGAGGACTGCCGCGTATGTCTGGTCACTGTATCTCGACATTGAACACCTCCTCGATATTTCCTAGTGTTGTGATGACTGTGAATGTGATATGAACGGAAGCACCGGTCCGGGTGAACTCCCAGTCGCTGATGCCGGTGATGTACGGGTTGACCGTCAGCGCCTCCTCGATCTCGTCCTGCAGGTCGACCTGCAGATACTCGTCCGGGAGCGCCTCGCCGATGTACTGCTCGAGGTCTGTGCCGTACTGCCATGAATAGATCGGATAGCAGAAGCGCTGCGTCCGGAGGCAGTTCCAGATCCATACCTTGACGGCTTCCTTGCCCTCGACGATCGTGCCGGTGAGCTGGCCGGTCGTGAAGTCCATGCCGTACTCCCTGGGCGGCTCGACCGCGGTCGCGGCTGTCGACGCTTCGGTCTCGGCGGCTTCTGCGACTTCTTTCAAAAAGCTGGGTAATATACTCATCCCGCAGGTACCACCCTTTCCAAAATGATGTATTTCTGATCGCTCAGCGGATAGACGACGACCGTGTCGCCGGCTTTCAGCGCCGGGCTGTATGTGCTCTTGTCAGTAAAATCAGCGCCGTCGTGGCATGTTCCCGCGGCCTTCGTGCAGGATGCAGCCATCAGCCTGTCCGGGATGTAGAGATCCGCAGGCAGGAGCGTCAGGTTGCCGATCTTGCAGGAGTTCGCGGAGACCATCACGGCGAGCTGGATGCCGGCAGGAGCATCATGCAGCCCCTGCTGCCGCATCACGCTGACGAGGTTCTCGTAGGGGTTGTTCATGTGCTTGCCTCCTCCTTCTCGACCTCGATCTCCTTCTCATCCATGACCGCCTCGAAGCTGAGCTCGAGGGACATGGTCTTCTGCTGGCCGCTCCAGATGTGCGTGTCTGAGGCGATCCAATACTTCCCGGAGAGGCCTGTCGCCGCGTCTGAGACGATGACGGAGTAGCCGCTCTGGCAGTTGTTGTCGTTGATCGCCTCGATGTTGAGCTTCTGCGTCGGAGTGACGTGCAGCATCTTCGTCGCGGCTGTCGTTGGATCCACGCCCTCCTCCACGGTGTAGACGTCCTGGAAGACGCCGAAGGTGCCGAGGCTCTCGTCGTCCTTCACCTCGCCGACCTGGTTGCCCTTGTCGTCGTAGATCCGGACGCGGTTCTTGATCTCGTCCATCGTCTCTTGGATGTCCGCGCTGGTGACATTCAGCGTGTCCGAGAGCTTGAAGTTCCCGACCGTGTACGTCGCCGGCCAGAGGCCGAAGCCCCTTGCCCAGATCATCGGGATGTACCGGATGCCCGTCGCCTTGTAGGCCTGCGTGTAGGCGCCCATGATGATGTCGTAGTAGCTCTTGCCGTTGCAGAGCATCGACGCGATGTTGACGCCCGTCGCCGGCAGGTTGTTGTACGGCACCTGGATGTCGTTCAGGACCTGCGCCGCGATGGCCTCCGGCGTCATGGCTTTGAAATTGTATTGCCCGGTCGACTCTGTGAGATTTTTGATCATGTCATAGGCCTCGAAGGAGATCGTTCCGGTCGCTGTGCTCCGCTCCGTGCCGAAGATCTGCCCGAAGAAGAGCTCGATCCCGCCGTCCATCAGGGAGACGTAGTCCCCCGTCGCGACCTGCGGGATGCGGTAGCTTTTGTCGTATGGCGCGTTGATGTAATTAAACGAGACGGACCGGGCCGCGCCGATGATGGAGCCCTTCCACTCGACACTCTCGACGAGCTGCGTGATGTCGTGCGTGGAGCCCGCCGTCGCCTTGATGAGATATAGCTCCATTACGGGCTCCTTTTCGCATTACTGATCGTGATGTCCATGCCGGGCCCGATGGCGTTCGGGTTGCTGCCGATCGTGCCCGCGTTCGCGTCATAGAGGGCACTCCAGGACGAGTTGCCTGTCGTCGCCCGTGCGATGGCGCTGAGCGCGTCCCCGGCCTTCACAGAGTACGAGATCGCGCCCTCGACATCAGGCTCGGAGCGGGAAGCTCCCGCCGCGTCGCTGGTGCCGTACTCCTGCCGCTCGCCTCCGGCCCCCGCGACGTTGGCCGCGGAGCCGTCAGCTCTGAGGAGCACAGACGTCGGGATCGCCGGCATGATGTACTCCTTGAAGTTGATCGTATAGGCGATGTCCCCGGTGCCGTCCTGCTCGCCCCACTCGAAGGAGTCGATCGTGCACTTCATGTTGACCGGGGAGCCGGTGATCGTGAGCTTCACCGTGCCCTTGCGCTTCATCTGCTCGATCTGCTTCACATACCAGGACGGGCTTTTCAGCCGCCCGTCGACATAGGTGTCATCCCGCTTCGGGAAGAAGCAGGAGAAGCTGATCGACCTTAATTTCCTTTTTCCTTTTATTGAGATCTCGCCCAGGTTGCAGACCGTCATGGTCGTGTTGTCCTGTTCGGAGGTCACGTCGTAGCTGGACGGCAGCACCGGGACCCGGAGACGCCGTCCGCTGGATTTAATCCATATTTGCAACGCTCACACCTCCCATATTGTAGGCGGCAGACTGGAGCTTCCGCGCCAGCCTGTCCGCGATGCGGTCGATGTCCGCCTGCTCCCGGACGACGATCGTGTTCGCGAGCTTCGGGATGCTGATGCTCGTGCCCTGTGCTCTTGCCATCTCGACAGAGCGGTCGTGCGGGTAGATCCTCGTGCCATGCGGGAGATCGATGATCTCGCCGCCGCGCTCGTGCACCTGGACGATGCCGCCGCGCCAGTTCATGTCGCCGCGCGCCCTTCCGGTCGTCGCGACTTTCCCGGAGCTTCCGCCGTGCGTCTGGCCGCTCGAGGTCGTATGCGTCTCCGTCACGTTGGCGTTGACGTTCATGCTCTTGCCGTCGTAGCCGAAGAGGGCCGCGAGGCCGTCGAGGATGCCGCTGATCGCCTTGCTGATGCCCTCGATGATGCCGGTGATGGTGTCGACGATGCCGGAGAAGATCTCCTGCACGCCCTGCCATGCCTTCTCCCAGTCGCCGGTGAATACGCCGACCACGAAGTCGATGATGCCGGTCAGCACCTGCATGATGCCGTCGATGGCTGTCATGATGCCATCAGCGAGGCCTGCGAAGGCCGCGACAGCGAGACCGGCCGCTCCAGCTAGTACAGTGCCGAGGAAGTCGCCGACGGGCTGCAGTGCAGTCAGAAGTGCCTGGAAGCGTTCGCCCAGGGCGGACGCCTTCTCCCGGATGCTGTCGATGTACGGCTGCGCTCCGGAGAGTGCCGTCTTGAACGCGTCGAAGTGGGTCTTGACCGCGATCACGACCGCGATCAGGGCAGCGATGCCCATGACCACGAGGCCGACCGGAGAGGTCAGCGCTGCCAGCATGCTGTAGGTGCCCTTCCCGGCAAGTGATAGCGTCTTGAAGCCCGTGACCATCTTGCGTCCGAAGGACATGAACCGAGAGAACGATGCGCCGACCGTGCCGATCACGGAGATCACCTTGCCGAAGACCATGATGCCGGGGCCGATGGCTGCAGCGATGGCTGCCCAGCGGACGACCTGGTCCTTCTGGCTGCTGTCCATGCCGTTGAAAGCGTCCACGAGGCCCTGCACCTTGTCGATGACCGGCTGGAGATATGTCGCCGCCAGCTGGCCGAGCGAGGTCATCAGGACGTCGAGGGAGCTCTTCAGCTTCTCGATCGAGCCGCCGAAGCCGCCCATCATGGCGTCAGCCATCTGCCGGGTCGTTTCGGTGCTGTTCCGGAGGGAGCTGTCCAGCTTCCCGACTTCTTCCGGTGCCGTATTGATCAGGGCGAGCCACGGCGCCATCTGGTTTTTGCCGAAGATCGCGGAGGCGGCCGCCATCTGTTCAGACTCAGAGAGTCCTGCGAAGGTGTCGTGCAGCTCCTTCTGGATCGTCATCGTGTCCTTGAAGGACCCGTCGGCGTTCGTGACGCTGATGCCGAGCTGTTCCATCATCTCGGCGACCTGCTTCGCCGGAGTGACGAGTCGAGCCATGCCTGTCTTCAGGGAGTTGGCCGCGACGTTCGCGTCGATGCCGTTGTTCGCCATGACGCCCATGTAGAGGGCCGCGTCCTCGACGCCCATGCCTGCGGTCGCGAAGACCGGAGCCGCGACGCTGAAGGACTCCGCCAGGCTGTTCACGTCCAGCGCGGAGTTATTGCACGCCGCCGCGAAGACGTCCGCGTACTTCGCCGTGTTGTCGAAGCTGTCGCCGAAGCCGTTGATCGTGCCGACGAGGCCCGCGGAGACCGTGTTCAGGTCGCCGCCTTCACCTGCTGCCAGGTTCATCGCCGGGGCCAGTGCTGCAGCCGCTTCGTCCGCCTTCAGGCCGGCACGCGCGAAGTTAAGAGTCGCCTCTGCCGCGTCGCTCATGCCGAAGGTGCTGTTCGCCGCCGCGTCCTGCATGGCCTTGTTCAGCATGTCCGCCTGGTCCGCAGTGTTTCCCATGGTCGCGTTGGTGAGCTGCATGGTCTTGTCGACCTCTGCGAACTTCGTCACCGCGACGGTGCCCATACCTACGATCGGGAGCGTGACGTGTGTCGTCAGCGACTGACCGAACTTCGAGATGTTCTGCCCGGTCTTCTCGACGCCCTTCCAGGCGCGCTCTGCAGCTTTCGTGCCGGATGTCAGCACCCTGATGGACTTCTGGAAGCCGGAGGTGAAATTGTCTATTAAATTAAATTTGACGTCGATTTTTCTCTTAGCCATGCCGTCTCTCCTCCGCGTCCTCTACCTCTTTGCGAATAAAAGCACGGATCAGAGCCTGATCCGTGCTGTGTGCGTCAAAATACCGGCTCGGCTCCCAGTCGTGATTCACGAAGAGGAAGTACATCGCCTGGAAGTCCGGGTCGGTCTCGATTAGTTTTTTACGGTTCCGTAGTCCACGAAGCCGGAGAGCGCGCCGACGCGGTTCGCGAGGTCAGAGAGTTCTCCACCGGGGAAGAGCGTCTTCGCGAGCTCCGCGGGAGTCTTCGCGCCGAAGTACTCCTGCAGCTCGTGGTCTTTAAGGTTCGGCTCCACGACAGCCTCGACGAGAACGCGCACCTGCACATTGTAGACGCGGGCCGTGTCGATCCTGCCGTTGTCGCCCATGCTCTCGCCGGAGAGCTCCATGTAGATGTCTCCGGGGAGCGCTTTGATCGTTACCTCAACGGGCTCGCCCATAACTTCGGACAGCCTCCGCGCCAGCACCTTTTCGGTCGGTACCTCGCGGAGCTTGTCGCGGTCGAGCTTCATGAGTTTAGATACTAAATTCTCCATAGCTGTTCACCACCTTACGCGCTGATGCTGTCCAGGAACTCCCAGTCCTCGAAGGTGAAGGAGTAGGACTCCTCGCCGTTCTTCTGGGCCTCGAAGTCCATCAGGATCGCCTTGTTAAGCTTGCAGCCATAGTACACGACGCGCTCTGCGCCGAGTGCTTCCGGGTCCTGCAGCTTAGAGACGATCTTGAAGGTCGGAGTCACTCCGGACTTCACGGTGTCGCTGATCTTTTTCGAGATGTTCGTGCGGACGTGGTGGAGCTTGAACTCGCCCTTGCCCTCGAGCTTTGTCATCTTCTTGCCGGTGGTGAGATGGCGGCAGCGGGTGACGTCCTCGTATGTGATCTCGACCTCGCCCTTGCAGGACTCGATCTCGCCGACGTAGTCATCGTCGAACCACATCTCGCCCCAGGTGCCATTGATCACGCGGTTGCTTTCAAATTCTTTTCCCATGGTTTACCTCCCTCAGATGTTGACCTCGAGGTCGAAGTCCTCGATGGCGTCAAGGATGGACACGACAGCGTGCAGGAAGACGTGGCTGCCGGTATTGGCCTGCTTGACCTGGTCGTCGGTAGCATCCTTGAGCTCGACCACGGTGCCGTCCGGAAGGACGACGTCCTTGCCGTTCTGCTGGAGCCATGTCCGGGTCGCGGTCACGTTGATCTCAGCGACGCCTGCAGCGAGCACGCCGTCATTGATAAGTCCCTGGAAGTAGCCGTTCACCGCAGTGATCAGGAGGCACTTATTGTCGTAACTGTTCGCGAACTTGCCGATGTAGCTGTCCTCGATGGTCTTCCGGATGTCGTCCTCCATGAGGTCCATGTCCTCGACGATCTTGATCTTCTTGTACTGGTCCTGCTTGCCTGCGGAAGTGGTGACGAAGCTGTTGACCGCGCGGTTCAGTTTGACCTTCTCACCGTCCCAGAAGGCGTTGAGCTTGCCGGCGCCGACCAGTGTGTCGCGGTCGCTCTTTGTATTCCTGGTGCAGTCCACGAAGTCGCGGAGCGGTGCGTATGTCGCGGAGATCGTGAGGCCGGTGCCTGCGAGCAGGCCGGCGATTCTCGGCGTGCCTTCCTCCGGAGTGACTGCGGTGTTCGCATCTCTGTAGAGAGTCGTCACCCAGTTGATGATGCCTTCATGGTCCGCGCTGTTCGCGTTCGGGAGGACAGCCTTCACGAGGAGGTCGTTCTGTCTCTTGGTCTGCACCCAGGAGACGATGTTCGCGGTCTTCTGATCGGTCTCGACGGTCGGGATCGCGAGCCACTGGAACTTCTCAGTCTCAAAGAACTCAAGCGCGTTGTTGTACTCGGCACCGAGATCAGCTGCATCGCCGTCCATGACGTATACAGTGATGTATCTCGGCGCGTTGGTGTAGCCCTTCAGCGCGTCCTTGATAAACTGCTTGTTCGCCGTGGTGAGCGTGGCCGGGATCTCTGTCACGTCATAGACGCGGAAGTGCGCCGGGCTCGGCGGCGTGTTCTCCTTCAGGATCAGCGCGACGATGCCGCGCTCGCCTCTGTCAATAGCACTAGCAGCGGCTTCGGTGAAGTCGATGGTAATGCTGGGAGATGCAAGAGTAGACATAAGTTTGTCTCCTTCCTTTAATCTTCAAGTGTAGTCTGTACTGCGACGTCCGCCATCTTCGGCTCCGTGTCTGCCGGCGTGGTCTTTTCGTACCAGTCCAGCCGGAAGCTGATCTGCGGGATGTCGTTGTTCTCGCCGATGTACTCGTGATCGTAGTCAAGGACCAGCAGCTTCCGGCCGTTGACCGTGAAGACCATGCCGAGCAGGCCGCAGATGCCCTCGATCTTTGCCAGGGCGTCGACGTCGTTCTTGACGCGCTGGATGTATGTGATCTTGATCGTGCAGCCTTTGTGCATCGTCATCTTCGTCTCGCGCTGAATCGCCGCGGGAATACACTCAACAAAAAAGTACGGCGGGACAGCCTTGTCAACCGTCGCGTTGCCGTACCTCTTTACGCTGGGATATTCACTTGCCAGCAGTGTGTTCACTGCCGATATGATCATCTGGTACGTCGTTATCATAGATTGTTCCTATCCAGCAGCCGGTTCACTGCTTCGGACATCATCTCCGGGTATTTCTCCTCGTACTCCTCGCGGGTCTTCTCTGCGAAGTGCTTCCCGGGGACGAAGCCGCCCGTCGGGTTGCCGTGGAAGTCATACTTGGCGTGTCCGTTCTCAACGAGATGCCAGTGCGGGGACTCGTTCGTGATCGTGGTCTCTTCAATGATGCCCAGGTTCCCGTACTGGTTCTCGGTTTTCCAGTTTTTCTTGAAGGGCCGCTTGCCCTTGTCGTAGCTGGCCGGCATCTTGTCGTTGCAGTCGTCCCTCCAGCCCTTCGCGACGTCCTTCATGGCCTTGTTGACGTCGTCCGGGCACTGGGACATGAGGCTGTTCATGTCGTCGATCAGCTCCTGCGCTCCGTTCATGGTGATCTTATACTCACTCATCGGACGCCTCCTCGACCTCGTGGTCCTTCTCCTCTGTGCAGAAGATCTCGAGGTAGTAGCCAGCCTCCAGCGGATTCGTGACATAGTTGATCAGGAACTGCCGACCCTTGAAGACGAGCACGTCCTTCTCCGTCACGTCCGTCATCCGGACCGTGACCTTGTACATCTCGGAGTTCTTGTCCTTGTAGTACTCGAGGCCCTCTTTGCCGCGCGTCGGACGGATCTCCGCCCAGACGGTCCGGAGAGGCTCCAGGACGTTCACGGTGTTGCCCATGTCGTCCGTGGTGTCAGCGTACCGCATGATCGTGACGCGCTTGTTAAGCCGCCCCGGGTCGATGCCTTTGAGTCTGCTCATGTCTCAGCCTCCTCCGCGTCGTCCCGGATCTGTTTCGCCATCTGGAGCTGCTGGATGATCGACTGGAAGCTGTAGCGCTGCCGGAGTCTCTGCTGGATGTCCGACTGCATCAGCTCTCTGTTGTCGTAGAACTCCTGCGTCAGCGCCATGAGCAGGATCACTGTGTGCGCGCTTGACTCGTAGACTTCACCGACCGCGTCCATGACGTAATCATAGGCGGCGCAGAAGCTCTGCCAGACCATCATGTCATCGTCTCCCGGATCCACGCGGAGATAGGAGCAGATCTGCGCGAAGGTCGCGTCGTTTTTGACAGCTTCGACTGAGCCCGCCGTGCGGATGTTGTAGTAAGTCATGGGCAGCCCTCCCTTACTTTTGCTTTCGTGCCGACTTCGGTTCCTCGGCAGCAGGCGCCGGCTCCTGCTTGATGATTTCGACGTGCCCAGCGGCCGCGAAGGCTTCCGCGACCGCTTTGGGCATTTCACCGATCTCATCCGGCTGGAGGTTAAATGCGCCGGAGACCGGGTCGATTGCCTTTACCTTGATCATGATCATGAGATCCTCCTATTAGTCAATGGTCATCGAGCCGGTGACGTTGCGGAGGTGTACCCACGCGTCAGTGTCGACGGACTTGAAGTCCTCACGGAGCAGGGCTCTGAAGAGGGTCTCGTCGTTCTGGAAAGCGTTGTAGTTTCCAGCGATTGCGACGTTGGAAGCCATGATAGAGATCCGCTGACGGTCGAAGATGGTCAGCGCATCCTTGAAGTCGCCGATGATAAACGGAGTGCCGACGTCGTAAGTGATCACGATGATCTCGCCGCCAATGAAGCCAGCGCCGCTGTAAGTCACTGTTGTGCCGCTGTAGCTGATGTCGGACGCGATGGACACGCCGTTGCTGGTTGCCGCGGTGATGGATCCTGTTGTCGCCTTCGGCTTCACGGAAAGAGTGAAGGATGTCTGCTGTGCAGTAGCGACGAACACGTCGGTGTGGGAGTCGCCGAGGACGATGTTCGGAACGACCTGCAGCGGGATTGTATTGCCGCCGACGCCGAGGCGCATCTTGGACGGATCAGTCGGATCACGATAGAGGACGTAGTCCTTGTCGGAGTCCTTCAGGATGTCCAGGAGGTACCAGCCGTTGTCGTTGGTAACCAGAGTGCTGAGGCCCTTGTAAGCGGAGCCGAGGGTCTTATCGATCGCGAGCTTAATCTCGTCGAGCTTTGTGATGTCTGTCGGAGCCTTACCGCGCAGGACCTTGCCGACCTCGAAGTTATCGGTCGCCTGTGCGCCCTGGCCGATCCATCTGGTGAGCGCTCCGGTGATGTTCGCGTCGGAGTCAGCGAGGAGCTCGTTGGTCATCGGGAAAAATGCGCCATACTTCTTGATCTCGTAGGCCACGCGTGCAAACCGCATGTCTGTGCCCTGCGGGATTGCTCCGCCCTCAGCGATCTGACGGAACGGAGTCGCGTGCTCCTTGGTCTTATAGGTTCTTGCTCCCTTGTTTGTGGTGACGTTCTCGACGCTCACCAGGTCGCGGAGAGAGAAGCTCGCGTCACGGAACTCTCTGATCTGAGTCTGGATGTCCTCCGGAACGGTGTAACCGCCGTCAGCGCCCTGACCTTCCTGCGCGATGTTCTGGAAGTGATGGCGGGCCGCATCAGCGAACTCGTGCACGCTGTCCTTGTGATCCTCGACCGGGATCATGACCTGCGGAGCTTCAGCCGGGGCCTGGTCCTCGATGTCCTTGAGGAGATCAAACTTGTCCTGCAGAGTCTTGAGCTCTGTCTTTGCTGTCTTTGCTTCCTCGATCTTGTCCTCGTTCACGAGGTTCTGAACTTCCGCCTTCTTTGCGTTGATCTGATCGAGCAGCTCAAGTAAATTTTTGTTCATCATTATCCTCCTGATGTGTTTTAGACCCCATACTTCCAAAGGTCTGCTGTAAGTTCGTTTTTGATCTTTTCCTTCTCAGTGTCAGCCGGATCGGGATCCGGTTTGAACTGTTCCGCGAATTTCTTCTCGAGAGAGTTCACGACGGTGAAGCGAGAGTAGCTCATGCCGATGCTGTCCGTCTTCTTTTCGTCGTCCTGGAAGAGTACCTTATCCGCGAAGCCCAGCTCCACGGCTTTGTTCGCGTTCATCCAGGTCTCGTCGTCCATCAGCCTGCTGATCTTCGCGTGAGAGAGCCCTGTCTTTGCCATGTAGGCGTTGACGATCGACTCCTTCACTTCGTCCAGCACTTTGATGGCCGCCTCCATCTCTGACTTATCGCCCATGGCGATCGTAGAGGGGTTGTGGATCATGATCAGGCCGGTCGGACTGATGTAAACTGTGTCGCCCGCCATGGCCACGACAGAGGCTGCGGATGCCGCCAGAGCATCCACTTTCACCGTAACATTGTGCGCGAAGTCCTTCAGCATGTTGTAGATCTCAGACGCGGCAAACACGTCACCGCCTGGGCTGTTAATCCAGACCGTGAGGTCTCCATCCACTCCTGCGAGATCTGCGCGGAACTCTGCCGGCGTTACCTCGTCACCCCACCAGCTCTCTGTGCTGATCGGGCCGTCGAGTCTCAGCGCGTAGGCGCTGCCGTACTCATCCGGCGCTTCGTTCTTGATTAAATTCCAGAATTTCACTCTGTTTTACCTCCTTCCTCTGAGATTCCATAGGCTGCCCCGACGCTCGTTAAGGGGACGTAGTTCCCGTTCACGATCGCCTCATCACCGCCCTCGACCGGCGGCATGTCGAGATAATGCCGCGCTTCGTTCGGCGTGTAGATGCCATTATTGACGCCTGTCCGGAGGGTCTCCATCTGCGTCTTCGCGTCTGCTCTCAGGATCACCTTCTCGTTGAACTTGTAGAAGCAGGCGTTCCGGATTTCCTTCGGCGTCAGGACCTTGCTGTTCAGCTCCTGCTCGTACTGCGTGATGCGGTAGAGCATTGTGTCGACCAGGAAGGCCAGCTGCTGCGTCTCGCTGTTTGCATACGAGCTCTTCTCGTAGTCGTTGATCTGATTCGGCTTCACGCCGAAAGCCGCCGCGATCTGCAGGGCCGTGTAGCGCTTGATTTCAAGGAACTGCGCGTCCGCCAGCTTATAGCTCAGCGGTGTCAGCGTCATGCCGATCGGCAGGGCAACTACTTTGCCGGCGTTCTTCGCGCCGGTCAGCAGGTCGTTGTATTCCTTCTGCAGCCGGATCCGCTTCTGCTTGTCGAGGTCTCCGGTGTACTGCAGTACGCTCGATGCTGTCAGGCCCGACTTGTAGAGGTCGTTCAGATACTTCTGCGAGTACCCAGCGCCGATGACGGTCGTCTTCAGGATGTCCCGCACGGACTTCCCCATGATGCCGTCCCAGGTGAGCCAGGTCTTGAAGTGCAGCACCTCACTCTGCCGGAACACGTAGAGCTTCCCGGTCTTCAGGTCGCTGTACTGGTAGTAGAGCTGCCCCGCGTTCCCGAAGATCCCCGCGTCGTCCATCGTGACCGTCACACAGTTAGGCTGCATCGGCCAGAAGGCGACGACCTGATTCTCCCCGCCGTACTTGCCGGACCGCTCGAAGCGCTGCTGGATCCAGACGTAGCTGTTCCCGTAATGCTCGCAGTTCGCCTCGACCGTCGACCAGAAGGTCGCCGGCGTCATGACCGGGTTCGGCCGGTTCATGAGCAGCCGCCCCGCTGCTGTGGGAGGCTCCCAGACGCGCCCGCCCGTCAGGTCCTCGCGGAAGTACCTGAGAGGCAGCTTGCCCATCGTCTCCGACAGCACCTTGAGGCAGGTATAGTATGTTGTTTCCGCGATCGCTTTCGGGTTCTCGGTATTGATCCCGAGCCACTCGAGCAGACGCTCGTCGGTCAGCCCGGAGGCGACCTCCGTCTCGTCCCGGAGCATTAGGCTCCGCAGTTTGCTGAAAATTCCCATTATACCCCCATGTCGTCGAGGAACTTGTCGATGTAGTCGCCATAGTCCTCGTCATCAAAGTCGTGATAGAGTGCCAGCTTGAAGGCCGCGAGAGTAGCATCGACTGGGTCGATGCGCTTCGTGCTGGCATCCTTGTCTATCTTGATCATCCCGTTGTTCTGCCGGATCACCGCATTCGACATTGCATAATTCAGCAGCGGGTTGTGCATGTACACGATATTGCCCGCGTACACCTGCTCACGAAAGCCCTGCGTCGACTCGTTCAGGCTCTTGTGGCTCTGGTAGACCTCCTCGACGTCGTAGCCGTCGTTCGAGAGGTCCATCATCAGCTTCGAGGCGTTGGCCGGATCGAAGCAGAGGCAGCGGATCTGCAGCCCCAGCTCGTTGACCGTGTCGAGGACGTACCGCATGACCGCCGACTGGTCAACGATCGGCGTGTTCGTGAGAGTCAGGAAGCCCAGACGCTCCCAGGCGTCATACGGGACCTTGTCCTTGATGATGTGCTCCCGCAGCTTGTCCAGCGTCGGGATGAAGCTGTGCGTCCAGAGATAATACCGGACGACCGGCTTCCCGGTCTCGTCCAGCTGGCTGACCTGGTACGGCACGACGAAGCTGACGCTCGTCAGGTCAATCTTTGAGGACATGTCGAAGCCAACGTAGACGGGCCGGTCTTTAAGGTCGCCGAGCTCTGCCGGCGGTTCCTTTACCTCGCAGGCCTTCCACTTGCCCATGTCCATGTAGCCGTTCTCTGTGGCCATCACCCAGATGTTCAGCATCTTCGTCTTGAAGGCGATCATCTTCTCCGGGATCTGCTTCGCGATCTCGTACTCGTCGGCGATCTTGTGCAGACCTTCCGGAAAGAAGGCCCTGATCGGGTTCGCCTTCTTCCAGGTCTCGACAGCTCCGGGATCGTCGTCCTTGTCCGCCTCGCAGATGTCCACGAAGTACTCGTCGTTTGCGACGTCCACGTTCGGGTCCAGGATCTTCGAGCAGTAGTCGTACTCCTGCGTGTAGCACGGGTAGATCAGGTCCTTGCCGGCCGTCGTGATGATCGTGAGCATCGGCTCCTTGCGATTCGCGCCGAGGCCCAGATCGTAGAAGTCCGTCGTCGGGTGCTGATGATACTCGTCGAGGATCAGCCCGGCCGGGTTCGTGCCGTCGCCGGACTTGCCGTCCTGCTTCGACAGGGGCTTGATGAAGCTCCCGGTCTTCGTGTGTACGATGGCTTCCCGCTTGAAGCGGAACTTCAGCCGGAGCGGGGATCCGCGAGTCATCAGGTCGGCCTCGTCGAAGACGATCTTCGACTGGTCGCGCTTCGTGCCTGCCGTGTAGTACTCATAGACTTCATGGTTCCGTGTCGCCTGCTCTGAGATCTCATTCAGCGCGATGCCTGCCTCCATCTGGGACTTTGCGTTCTTCCTGGCGACCTCGATGAAGCTCTTCCGGAAGCGCTTGTAACCGGTTTCGCGGTGTCTCCATCCGTAGATCTGCCCGAGATAGAACTGCTGCCACGGCGTGAGGTAGATCGGCGTGCCGGCCAGCTCGCCCTTCGAGTGCCGGAGATATGTGAACCAGAGCACGATGTTCTCCGCGCGCTTCTCGCCCCAGATGTAGGGAAAGTCCGCGGTGCCGACTCGCTGGAAGTCGTCTAACATCCGCTGGCATGCCCATTTATGCTTCTGACAGGACGGGATCTTCCCGCTGAGGCACTGCCGCGCGTAAGCCGTAATCGTCCGCTTGACGTCCGTCATATGTCGCCGAAAGCAGCCTCGAGGTTCTCCTCCTGCTTCCGGACCTTCACGGCGCCGGCCTTCAGCCGGCTGTCGACGGTCATCCCGAGAGCGGAGCCGGCGCGGTACATTTCCGCGTAGGCTGATTCGCTGACCGTGATCCAGGGATTTTTCTTCGGGCCGGTCGCCGCTTCGATCACGAGCGGCTCAGTCTTCAGGGCCTTGATGGCGTCGAGGTAGCGGGCGTAGGCGTTCGCGTAGACGATCAGGTTCGCACGGTCAACGTCGGAGATGATGTCGATCGCTTCCAGCAGCTTCAGCACGCGCTTGTATTCTTTTTTGGCGACCTCGTTCACCAGGGCATCGGACGGGACCTTCTGGAGGCCGGTCCGCGGAGCCTTCACGGCAGTCTCTTCGAGCTTCTTCCGCTCCTGGACTGCGACGGTGGCGTCCCCTGTCGATATGGCGATCACTTTACGCCGATTTGCCATATTTTGGCCTCCTTTCCGGCCATTTTCGGCCTGATTTGAACAAAAACACAAAATTACGGAAAGAAAAGAGGGGCGGCGGTCCTCCCCAGATCGCTCCATACTTTTTCGGCTCCCCCTAGGGGTCGACGCTTTCCGGTTTCTCGTTTACGATCGTTTGCAGCTCTGTCTGTAGCTTGTGTTTCGCTTCGTTGCTTTGTCTGTATGTTGCATGGATCTCGTCGTGGCTTGCCCTGCTCAGTGGGATGAGATTGCTCACAGAGTAGAAGAGACTGACATCCTCCTCAGCTGGTACGATGTGGTGAACTGTTGCAGCATACTCGACGCGACCATGGCTCTCAGCATACGGATCCAGTCCTGACCATCGTGCCAGCACGACAGCCCTCAGCTTCTGCCAGGCCTTGCCATGGTACAGCTTCCTGGTTCCTTCAGGCTTTCCGTATTCACGCTTGTATCCACAGGGGCATCGCTCCCCCGCAGGGATTCTTCTTCCGCAGTGCGGGCATCGTTTGTAAATCATACGCATACAAAAGCGAGTCCCCGGAGATCTGACTCTCCGGGGGCTCTATGTAGAAAGGAGGCGTGTAATGGCCTTAAATGTGGCGCGGTGATTGGCCGCGCCCGATGTATTTGTATAGCGCCTTGGCATCTCTGCGCAGTCTCTTTTCACTTTCTCACTCTATATAATACCACGAGTTACCTGTTCATACAGTATCACGGAGTGCCATTTATTCACACGAGATAGTCTAAATTCGCATACGTTGCTTCAAATGCTGCGAGAGCGGCCTGATGCTGGACCCGGATGAAGTTATACGACCGGCCCATTTCTGTCGCCGTAGCCTTCAGCGGGAGCTCCAGCACGTAGACGTTGAACAGGATCGAGTTATAGATCGCGTTATGCAGGCCCCGGATCTGGTCGATGATATGTTCCTTCGCGGCGACGTACTTGTCGATCTTCTGGTTGATCGCTTCGTCCAGGGAGACGATCTCCGTGACGGCGTCGCAGAGGATGTCTTTCATGGTCGACTGCACCCTTGCCCCGGAGTAGTCGATCGCCCTGGAACTGGTCGCCGCGTTTTTGAGAGTCGCCAGCCGGTCGATGTCCTGGTTGATCGAGGCGTTGATGTTCGAGAGCTGCCGTAAATAAGTTTCAGCGTCCATCCGCATCGCCTCCCTGTCCCGCAAGCTCTAAGACCTTCCGGCTGTATCTGCTGGATGTATAGCCTTTCTTCTGCATCCTCCGGAGGTAACCCATGCCGCCGTTGTAAGCCATCAGCACGTAGTGCCACTCGTCAGCACCCAGGGCCGCGCGGTGGTCCGAGAGGATCCTGCAGCCGGCTGTGACGTTCTGGTACGGGTCATAGATGTCGGTGACGCCCAGCTCCTCCAGGAGGTCGCCATTCGCTGCAGTGTTGATCTGCATCAGGCCCTTGCAGCTCCCGGTCTTGCACTTCGGGTCGCCGGAGCTTTCCACCTCGATCACTGCGCGGACGATCTCGTCCGGCAGGCCGTAGGCCTCTGAGATCTCGTCGATGTAGTCCGTCTGCTCCTCCGGCGCCGCCGTTGTCTCCTCGGCAGCAGGCGGGTCGTTCGTGATGTAGATGATCGGCGTCTTCTCATCAGCGGCCAGCACCGGAAACGTAAATACAAGAGCGGCCACTGCCGCGATGATGATATTTTTCATGATTATTCATCCCTCCCTAACTCAATTCTCATTTTTCCGCCGCTTTCAGACATGAATGTCGGCTTCAGATCGCAGTCAATATGTGCTTCCCTCCAGCCGTAGCGGCTTTCGGTGTAGCTTTCGATCTCAATGTCATCATCAAGGTTGAACCGTATTTCCATGTCGTCGTCATAGTATGATAATTCTTGTTTAGGCTCCTTAACTGTCATGCTGCAGCTCCTTTCTCCTTTCAGCTCTCGCATATTTTGTATTGCCCTTTCCCTATGACCGTGATCTTCGGCACCTTCGGCTTTGCGATGGAGCACCAGCCGATCACCTGCGCGCGCTGATCCGCGTCGGACCAGCAGTTATCTGCCCACAGCATGATCTGCGTCTTCACGGATCCATCCTCCGCGATGTAGAGGGCGTTGTAAAATCCAGCCTCCCTGGGGCTTCCGATATGCCATTTATACGGATATTTCATTTCAATGCCTTTCTTTTAGTGCCTGCATCAGAGCCTTCTGGCTAGTGTCCTTATGCTTCAGCGCCCTCATCACCTGCTCGTCGACTGTTCCCTCAGCGATGAGGTGGTGAATGATCACCGACTTCTGCTGTCCCTGCCGGTAGAGCCTCGCGTTCGCCTGCTGGTATAGCTCAAGGCTCCAGGGAAGTGAGTACCAGACGACGATGTGTCCTCCGTCCTGGAGGTTAAGGCCATAGCCTACGCTTGCAGGATGCGCGATCAGGATCCGGATCTTTCCTTCGTTCCAGTCCGTGATGTCCTCCGGGCTGTTGATCTCTCTCGGATCCATTCCGTCGAAGACCTTGAGCAGTCTTTCCCGCTCGTGCCGGTATCCATAGAACACGAGGACCGGCTCGTCCGTCGTGTCGATGATGTCCTTCAGGGCCCTGATCTTCTCGCTGTGGAACTCGACCCAGTCCCCGGTGTCATCGTAGACGGCTCCTCCGGAGAGCTGCAGGAGCTTTCCCATGACGGCCGCTGCGCTTGTCGCACTGATCGCGTCGTCCGTGTCCATGAGCTCGATCACGTGCTCACGTTCGAACTCCTTATATCGCTTCTTTGCCGTCGCCGGCAGCTGGATCCGGATCTCGTTATCGATCCTCTTCGGGAGCTTCAGATAATCCGACGCCTTCATGCTGACGGCGATGTCGCCGATCTTCTTCATGATCGCTTCCTGAGCTCCAGGATACGGGATATAGTCATAAACGACGTAGCCGTTCCGGCGTCCTGGCCTGAAGTATGCGTCCCGGTACCGTCCGATCGTCTTCCCGAGCCTCTCGCCCATGTCCAGGCAGAAGACCTCCGCCCAGAGATCCATGAGTCCGTTCGGGTTCGGTGTTCCGGTCAGACCGACGACCCTGTCCATGAGCAGCCGGACCTTCCGGAAGCTCTTGAAACGCTCCGCCTGGTTGTTCTTGAAGCTCGACAGCTCGTCGATGATGGCCATGTCCCACTTCCAGGAGCTCCGGTACTTGTTCACAAGCCATGTCAGGTTTTCACGGTTCACGATGTAGACGTCGGCCTCGCTTTCCGCTGCCTTTTCTCTCGTCTTGGCGTCTCCGAGGATCTTGGCGATCCGGAGGTGACGGAGATGGTCCCACTTTTCGGACTCCCGACTCCAGGTATCCTCCGCGACTTTCAGAGGCGCGATCACGAGCACGCGGGAGATCTCAAAAGTCTCATACATGAGACAGTTGACGGCCGTGAGGCTGATCACCGTCTTGCCGAGGCCCATTTCGAGGAAAAGACCGGCGAAGGGCTTGTGGAGGATCATGTCGATCGCCCGGCGCTGGTAGTCATAGGGCACAAACTTCATGATTTTCGCCCCGTGATCTTTTTCCACCAGCGCCGCCGTTTTTCCTTCTTCCGCCTCTTCTCCTCCGCGAACTCGCGACACCACTTGATCTGGTCCTCGTCGTCAAGTTTCCGGAGATAGTCTCGCTCGTTTTCCGCTTCGTAGATGCTCCGGAGCTTGTTCTCCTCGTCGCTCTTGTAGGTCATCGTCTTCCTCTCCTCTTGTGTCCCCAGTACTCGACCTTACGGACGAAGTTGTCCGCGTCCTGTTTCCCGTAGATCACGACCGTCCGGACGTTATGGTCCCGGAGCCTCCGGATCTGAACGCGCTGCTCTGGCCGGAGGTTCCCGCGTGTTGTCTTCATCTCGACGAAGATGATCTCGCCGCTCGGAAGGATGCAGAGCCGGTCCGGCATCCCGTTATTCCCCGGCGAGGTGAACTTCGGGAACATGCAGCCGAGCCGCTCGAGTTTCAGCCGGAGCCCATGTTCAATGCTTGCCTCCCTCATCTATTCACCTCCGTTTCTTCGAGCCTCGCTTCGAGGCGCCTCCGTTTGTCCTGGTAAATTGCCGCGCTGGGCTTGAGCTTCAGGAGCTCCGTGTAGATCCGGACGTCCGTGAACTCCTCGATCACCTTCCCGCAGGTCTCCGGGACCGTTGCGGGCGTCGGGTTCTCCCTTCTGAGGATCCGTGCCATCTTGAGCGCCTGCTGCCCGAACTCCATCGCCTCCTCGGCCGCGCCCTCCCAGAGAGCCGCCTCCCCGAGCCGTGTCCTTATCATTTCATCGGTCATATTCTTCCTCCCTGTGACGGTGACGAGCTCCGCGCGCGTATATGAGCATATTTTAATTAGGCGTGTATATGCGCCTCGCGCGCGCTCTCGTTCGCCTGTTTTATATTTATCTTTTCCCTTTGATATTCTTGTCACTTGTCACAAAAACACGTGAAAAGCCTTTATTATTGCGGCTTTGCGTCTGGGACAAGCGCCAAAGACGCTTGTCCTCTTGTCCGCCTGTTTATAAAAGTTTTCTCGTTTTCGCTGTCCGTCTTGTCACTTGTCGCACGACGACACTCGGAGCTTGTCACGTTGTCGCGCCCCCGCCTGTCACGTCGTCCGGGATCCTCTGATAGACCCGCTGCTGCCCGTAGATCGCGACCCTCTTCCGGACGTCAGTCCGGGACCAGCCCGGGACCTTCGCCATGATCTTCGCGATGTCGTAGGAGTCGCGCGTCGTGAGCTTCGCCTTCGACTGCCGGAAGCACTCGCACCAGATCTCAATGTTCGTGACCTCCGTCCGCTTTTCGGTTCCCTTGATCGTGTCGCCCAGGAGATCATAGTCTCCGTCGAGGAAGCTGCAGCGGTCGCTCGTACTCATAGAGCCCCAGCCGATAGGAAGGAGCGCGTCGAGGTATTCCTGGATCAGGCCCTGGCGGTCATCGGCTTCGAGCGCCTCCGTCTGTTTCTTCTCGGCGATCTTCTGAGCCTCCGGAGAGAGCACGAGATCCGTCTCTCCGAGTTCCTTGTAGCGGAAGAAGGCCTCCGCCCAGATCTGTTCGATGTCCTCCGCGGAGAGGTCCCACGGGTGTTTTGCGGTCTTGCCCTTGACGTCGATCGGCCAGAAGCGCCGGTTGCCCGTCACGTCCTTCAGGTAGTAGAGGTCGTTAACCGTCCCGAAGATCACGCACTGGCGCGGGTGCCGCTCTGTGTTGTGGCCGTAGGCCGCCCGGAAGATGTCCTCCTGGCGTGAGATGAACGCCTTGACGCTCTCGACGTCGGTCTTCCTCATTCCCTTCATTTCAGAGATTTCGAGGAGCCAGTAGCCTTGTAACTTCTCCGCAGCCGTCTTGTCCCTCATGTCGTCGAAGGTCAGGTTGTCCGAGAAGTACTTCCCGCCGAGCTTCGCGACGAGCATCGACTTCCCGATATTAGGCGGGCCGCTGAGGACGAGCATCGTGTCGAACTTGCAGCCCGGCTCGTAGATCCGCCGGACCGCTGCCGTCAGGATCTTCGCCGTCGCCTCCCGCGTGAAGATGTTGTCCTCCGCGCCGAGGTAGTCGATGAGGAGCGTGTCGACCCTGGGCTCTCCGTCCCATTCCGGCAGCCCTTCGAGGTAGTCCTTGATCGGATGGAAGGAGTGCCGCTCCGCTGTGATTGTTTTCTGGTCCATAATTGTCTGCCTTGGGAACTCCGCGTACTTCGTCCCGATGTAAGTCACGAGCTGAGAGTCGTCGGAGTCTTTCCAGGGTCCGGCCGCCCGTGTCCACGGGACGTCCTCGCCCTTTATGTCGATGCTGTTCGAGAGCCGATTGAAGGCGATGCCCTGAAGGCTCTCGTCGTTCTCAAAGATCATGAGCGCGTTGACGATCTTCTTCGTGAGCTGTCCGTTCTGGTCCCGGAGGAGCTGTTTTTTCCAGGCATCCGGGTCCGTGTCGTCGAAGCCCGTCGCCTCCTCGCGCTCCCGGTCGAGGATCGCGATGACGTTCTCGTCCTTGACGGCGAAGTCGGTCATCGCCTTGAAGCTCGGCCGCTTGTTCGTCGGCGTGTCCCCGGAGACGTTCTCGTCCTCGGCTCCGAACTTGTGTATCCGGACGAGGTCGAAGGCGTTGCAGAGCTGCTGCCCGGCCGGATCGGTTCCGTGGTTACTGTACGCGAAGAGGCCGTCCTCATAGACGACCAGACCAGAGGACGTCGAGCCCTCCGCGTAGGTGTAGCGGTCGGGCTTGTCCGTCGGGAGATAGACGTCGCTGAGGAAGGCGTTGATCGCGGCCGGGACGTCATACGCCCGGCAGAACGCCCCGACGACGCCCTTTTTCGTCGTCGGGTCCTGCTGCTTCGCGGCGAGGGCCTTCCGGCTCTTCGCTTCTTTGTCGGATGTCGGCCAGAGGCTCGCGTCCGACCAGTCAGGGTAGCGCGCGAGGACCGTGTCAGGGTCCAGAAGAGGCGCGTCGAGGTATTCGAAAATATACTCCCCGTCGGATGAGCAGCTCGGCCAGTACATGAGCCGGGACGGCTGAAAAGTCGAGGGGTCCATGTAGTCCATGCCGATGTCCGACGCAAGCATCCGCGCGGCAGCCTCGTACTCGTCCGAAGAGACGTCCCGGGAGAGGGGCACCAGGAGTCGGAGCCGGGGCTTCGTCGGCCGGTGCTTGTGCGTACTGTAGACCGCGCAGGCGTAGCCCGCGAGGAGGCTGAAGTCGTCCCAGAAGTCGACCGGAGCGTCGTCAAGATCGAATGAGAGGATCGTCCTGCACGAGACGGTATGCGCGCCGCGCTTCCCGCCCTTCAGCGATCCGCCGACGAAGCCGCCGATGTCCTTCGCCTTGTCCTGGTCCGCCCGGGTGCTGGCGACGTACTCGGCGTAGGTTTCCGGCGTCCTGATCGGCGTCGCGAGGCGCGCGAGGATCGCGGACCACTTCGTCTGCCGGTTCTTCCAGTGTTTCTCGAAGCGGCTCGCGCCGTAACTCACCCAGAGCGTCCGGTCATACTTCAGGGCGGGAGCAGGCTCAAATTTAATTACTTTTACTTCGTCTGTCATAACGATTCCCCCCCGCCTGATCACATTCTTGTCGTAGGTTTCATAGCCGTTACCTGATCTTCATGGCGATGAGGTCATCCGCCCGGGCGATGAAGCCCTGGACCTCGATATAGCCGTGCGTCCCGTGTTCGCACATATTGCGGAGGAGCTTCAGCTTGCGGAGGAGCTGGTTCTTCATGTCGTCGATCGAGAGCTGGGACTTCCCGGCCGTGTCGATCTTGACCGTGGTCTTGTTTCCGTTCCGGAAGCTGAACTCGACCTCAAGAGAGTCGTCGTCCTTCCACTTCGGGGTTGTGAGAGCGTCTTCATAATTAACTTCGAGCATTGTCTTTTCCCCCCCCCCCTTAACTGTCGTATTATTGCGACTTGTTTCTTTGCTGTCTTCCTTCTCCGCCGCGATCCTGTTCTTCTCGGCAATGAAGCCGAGGATGCAGACGAAGAAGCCCAGGGCGAAGCCGATCGCGAAGATCAGCAGCCCGGCGATCAGTGACGCCGTGGTGATCATGCCGTTCCTCCTTCCGTGTCCTTCTGATCCGCTCCGTGGACGTCGATCTTGAAGCGCGGGCAGAAGCCGATCGCGGTCATGACGGCGGAGTGCATCTCCGAGCAGAGCCGCGCCTCCGGCGTCTCGCCCTTGCTGATCTCGTCGTAGGGGATCGGGTACTGGTCGCAGTTCCCGAGCGCGTGATTGATGTCCGAGGAGCGGACGAAGTAGTTGATCCCGTCCTTCAGCGGGCGGAACTTGTACTCGAAGAGCTGCGGCTTCTTCGGCTCGACGCGCGGGAAGCGGAGCTCCTCCATGTCAGGGTTCTCAAACTTTGTGCTGCTCATTGTCTCCCTCCTTACTTGAAAAGACTGTCGAAGTCTTCATTGATCTCGCCCGCCCGGCGCCTGAACTCCTTTTTCGTCGTCATCCGGCACGGCCCGCCGAGAAGCTCCTCGCGGTTTGTTTCGTCTTCTACGAGAAGCCGGGAGCTCGGATTCATTTTGTCGTATTTCTTCCAGGTTTCGTAGAGCGCCCAGGCGATCGGTTTCTGATCTTGTAGGTGGGGCTGTTGCTTTCGGCATTGTACAGACCGGATTTTCTCAGGTTCTCGAGGAAATCGTAGAAGACCATGCCCGTGACTGACTTCTTGTCAAATATTTGTCTGTACTCGAGGACCTCTTCCGCAAGGTTCGTGATGTCTCCATTCTGCCAGGCGTAGTCACCAGCCTCGGACTTACCAGAGAGGCTATCTTTCCAGTCTTTGAGTCGTATTTTTAGATCTTCTGTGCTTAATCTTTCCATATCTTTAGTCCTTCTGATAATACGGGCATTCATAGGTTCCGCCCTTGAGCGGGAGCCCCGGCGCCCAGCTGATCGGCTCGGCCATCATGGCGTCGATGGTCTTCGCCGCGTCGGTGTCATTGTTCGGGACGTCGACGATCATCTCGTCGTGAACGTGGGCGACGATCTTGTAGCCCCTGTTCGTGACTTCGATCATCTTCTCGGCGAGGCAGTCCCGCGCCGTCGCTTGTACAATGTTTTCGGTTATCTTCCCGCCGTAGGTGTCGACGGTTTCCCACTTCGCGTTTTTCTGGTTCGTCCCCTGGTACTCAAGGGCGTCGCCTTTGTCCTTCTCGCGGTTGACCGTCGCGCCCCAGTAGCAGATCGAGCGCCCCGAGGGAAGTCTCACGAAGAGGCTCCGGACTCCGGCGGCGACGGCCGTGTAGAACTCGATGAAGATGCCCTTCACGACCTTCACCTTGACGGGGTTGCTCTCCGGCCTCCGGTTCTCGACGGCCATGATCGCGGCGGACTCGTACTTCTTCCAGAGCCTCACGATGTTGGGCGAAGCCGCCCGCCATTGTGAGATGATCCTCGGGATGTCTTCCTCCGGGATCTGCCCGCCCTTGTCCATCGTTTTCATAGCGTTGAAGCCTCCGCCGTAGCCGAGAGCGAGCTCCGCGACCTTCCCGCGCTGCCTGAGGTGGCCGTTGACGCCATGCTTCACGACCGGCACCTTGAACATTTTCGAGGCGCTCGCGCAGTAGATGTCCCCGCCTTCGCGGAAGACGTCAAGCCGCCACTCCTCACCGGCGAGCCAGGCGATCACGCGCGCCTCGATCGCGCTGAAGTCAGACACGACGAAGCGCGAGTCGTCCGACGGGATGAAGGCCGTCCGGACGAGTTCAGAGAAGACCTGGGCGGGCGGGCCGTAGAGGAGTTCCAGCGTCTCGAAGTCCCGGTCCTTCACGAGGCTCCTCGCGAGATCGAGGTCCTCGATGTGATTCTGCGGGAGGTTCTGCAGCTGGACGATCCGCCCCGCCCACCGGCCGGTCCGGTTCGCTCCGTAGAATTGAAGCATCCCGCGGACCCGGTCGTCTTTACAGACTGAGGAGAGCATCGCCTGGTATTTCTTCGTCGAGGCTTTCCCGAGCTGCTGCCGGATCTCAAGCATCCGGCGGACGTCGTCGTCGAGGTCGTCCCGCTCAAGCGCGGCCGAGACCGCTGCCTTCGTGACGTCATTCCCGAGAGCGGCTTCGCCCTGGGCTTTCATCCACTTCTTGAGCTGTGGGATGCTGTTCGGGTTTTCGAGGCCGCTGAACTTCTTCGCCTCTTCGAGGAGATCAGCGGAGCGCGTCTCGTCATACTCGACGATGCCCTCGACGAAGGGCTTGTCGATCCGGATCCCGCGGTCGCAGATGATCTGATCGACGGACCAGAGCCGCTGCTCCTTCGGGTTCGGCCTGAAGGCCTTCAGGCGGGAGAGGATGGCCTGCTCCGTGACGACGTCCTGAAGGTTGTACTCGATGAAGAGCCGCCAGCGGTCCGGGTCATGTCTCGGGAGGTTCCTCGTCCGCCCTCCGTTTGAGCCGGTCGCCTGGCATGGTTTACAGAAAAATTGAATAAGCTGCTTGCCCGTCCTGAGCTTCTGCTGGTCCTCCGGGAGCCCGAGCGACTTGCCGACCGCGTCAAGCGATCGCGGGAGCCCGAGCGTCGCGGCGAGGATCGCCGTGCAGCGCCATTCGTCGGGATTACAGTCGACGCCGTAATAGCTTCGGAGCGTCGTCCGTTCGAAGTTTGCGTTGAAGGCCGACTTCGTGACCTCCGGATCCGAGAGGAAGGCGAGGAAATCGTTCTCGTCCCCCGTGAGCTCGAAGTCCGGCGGCGGGGTAAAGGTCAGCTGCTCGCCGACCTCGCCCGCCATCGTGATCACGCCCGGCCTCTCGGCGAAGCGCTTCGGCATGAAGCTCTTCGGGGGCCCGCCGTCGAGACTGTAGGCGACGAGGACGATCTCGAAGTCCGGCGCGTCCGCGTAGGCGTAGGCGCCGGAGCCGATGTCCGTGCCGCTGTAGGTCTCGACGTCGATGCCCATCTCCCTGGGCTTATAAGCCGAGGTCGTCATCGTCCTCGAGATCCTCGTCATCGTCCTCGAAGTCAGAGCCGGAGCCGGATCCCCCGAGCGGATCACCGTCCTCGATCTTCTGGATGCGCTCCAGGACGCAGGTGATGCCCTTGCCGCTGTTGTCATACGGCAGGAACTTGAGGACCGCCCTCACATAGCAGCCGGGATAGATGTCCTCCTGATCGAAGAGCTCGTCGCCGTCGACGTCTGTCACTTTCGGCTTGCTGTTGGACTTAGCGGACAGGGACCAGGTGCCCTCGTATTCGTCATACTCGGAGTCGTCTCCGTCTCTGTACGGGAGCTTCAGTGAGCCCGGGATCTTCCCGTTCCACTTTGAGCTCTTGCCGCTTTTCTTCGCGGCCTCGATCGCCTTTTTCATGACGGAGGCCGTCGCCTTGTCGTCCTTGTCGTCCTTGTCGATCAGCAGAGTGCACTGGTACTTTCCCTCGTCGCCGTTCGGCTCCTTGTACTTCTCGAAGAGGTGAGGGAAGGAGAGCCGGACCTTGCCGGTCTGCATCTCGATCCCTTCGTTCCCGAGGAGCTTTGCCTTGTAAACTTTTGCCATTTTCTGTTTCCTCCTTAATCTTCAAAGTCGGGCACGGTCCGCTGTTTTGTCGTTCCGCGCTCATGATATTCGTCGCAGATGTCGTCGTACTCCGTGTACTCCTCGTAGTAGGGAGACGCCCGGCACTGGCAGGTGTAAAGGTTGTCGTGATCGTAGAGATGAGAGCCGCAGGTCCCGCAGCACTCCTCCCCGTAGATCCGCGGGTCGAGCCTCGTCCCGCGGAAGAGATCGTCATAAAAGCCCATCGTTGCCCTCCTTCACTCTTGTGACCTTGTAGAGCTTCCCGGCGACGCTGAAGGACCCGCCCGCCTCCGCGGCGGCGCTGATCTGTTCGAAGGCCGAGGCTTCGCCGTCCCGGAAGCCCATGTCATACCAGCGCCGGGAGAGTGGGATCTCCGGCGTCGTTTCAATTAGTCAGCCCATCGCGCCTCCTTAGTCGTCGTCGAAGTCCGTCGGGTTGAGTACCAGAGCTGGGGCGGGATCGCTCTCCGGGGCGAGCTTCGGCGCGCCCTGGGGCTTGATCACAATGCCCGGCTGTTCGAGGACTTCGCGAAATTTCTTTTTGCCGAGGAGCTTTTCCATGTTCGTGATCCCGAGGACCTTCCGCGGCTCATAGAGCAGCTCCTCCTTGTAGCCCGCTGCCATGACTGCCGCGAGGGCCTTGTCCTCGTCGGAGTAGCGTCTCTTCGATTGGCCCTCGATGACCTTCCAGCCCTTGATCGGGACGCCGTTCACGATCGAGGCCGTGACGTACTTCTCGACCTTCTTCAGGTAGGCGGCGAGGCTGTCGAGCTTCGGAAGGACTTCGCCGAGCTCCTCGTCTGTCAGGAGCGCCGGGTCCTTGATCATGTAGGGCTCTGCCTTCAGAAACCAGGCGGCGCGTGCCTTGCACCGGGCGGCCGCCGGGCAGAAGTGAGAGTCGCACCAGGGCCCCGGAACGATCCGGCCCTTGTCGCCGTCGGCCTCGATCGCCGCGGGCTTCACGACCGTCTTGGCCCATTTCTTCAGGTCCTCGACGCTGAGCTCGTCCTCCGTCACGAAGTCGAGGCGCGGCTGGTAGATCACGAGCTTCACGCGGTCGAAGTCGTAGAGCATCTCGAACTCTGAGATCGCGCCGAGCGCGTAGAGCCTGATCTGCGGGTTGTTCTTCGCCGAGACCCTCTTCCCGACGCCATACTTGAGGTCGATGACCGTCGCCTTCCCGGCGCCGATGATCACGACGTCAGAGGTCCCGAAGCCGTCCGGGACGTAGTCGTCGAAGACGACCTCCTCCTCGGCCATGAGGACCGCGGCCTCGTCGGCCTTCTTTGCTGCCTGATATTCCGCCCAGACGTAGTCGACGTAGGGCTCCAGGATCTTCACCATCGCTTCGAAACTCCCGGTCATGTCGTCCTTGTGCTCCTTGTAGAAGGCGTCGATTTTCTCCTTCTGGGCGCTGAGCTGTTCTTCCTTCTCGCCCTTCGTGAGGTCCCCAGCGTTGTACTGGATCAGGATCCTCGCGACCTCGTGCGCGAGCGTTCCTTCCTCCGCGAAAAGCGTGTGCTCCTCGGGGTACTTTTCAGCGAGACGGGCGGAGCCGGGGCAGTTGATCCAGCGCTCCGCGCTCGACGGGCTGAGCTTCGCGTGTTTAGTCGGCATCGGCTCCCTCCTTCCTGGCCTTGATAGCCTTCTCAACTTCTTCGCGCATCCGGTCCTTGTTCACGGTCATCAGGATCGACTTGTAGAACCTGACGGCCTGCAGCAGGCACTTCAGTTCCTCCGGGCTCGCGACGGTGAGGTCGGCGTAGTCGCTGAGGACGCCGTCGATCTCATTCTCAAGAGAAGTGCAGAGACCGATGCGCTCGTAGGGCGTGAGGTCTTTGTCCGGAAGGTAGACCCACTCGCAGTGTCCCGCGCCGATCGGCGGCGCGACGGCGTCGAGGGCCATCTCAAGCGCCTCTACCATCTCGCCGAGGTCGGTGCCCGGGTTCTTTTCCCGCTCCTTTTCGTAGTATTCCTTGAGCGCTTTCAACCATGCGCGGGCTCTCTTCGGTTCGATCATTCCTTCGCCGCCTTCCTGTTCTTGATGCCGTTCTTCTTCAGCTCCTCCGCGTACTCGTCCTCGTCCATCGCGGTGATCTTGTCCGCCAGCGCGACGGCCTCGGCGTACTGTTCGGCCTTGAGGTCCGTGAAGTTCTTGATCCCGAAGTGCTTGAAGATCAGCCGCACGGCGGCGTTGCTCCGTTCCTTCACGAGCTTATTGAGCCGCGCCCGGGCTTCGGTCTCTGAGACCTTCGGAGCGGCCTCGTCCTGAGGCGCTGTGGGCTTCTCTGCGGGCTTCTCGGGCTTCGGTGAGGACTTCTTCGTCTTCGCCTCCGGAGCGCTGTCAGTGGCTTCCGTGGTAGCGGAGACGGGCGCCTCCTGAGGTTCCGGCGGGTTCATCGCCTGGGCGTCCTTGTGGTTCTCGGCGAAGTGTTCCGGGTCCTTGACGAACTCCTCCAGGATGTCGAAGATCCCGCGCTTCTGTTCCTTCGTGAAGGGGACGCCGTCGGTCGGCTTGACCTGGATCGTCATGACCTGAGGATCCGGCTCGATCGCCTGCATCATTCTTTTCTCGAAGGGTTCGTCGCTTCCGACGAGCGTCGCGAACTTCGGCATCTGCCAGAGAAGATCGCGAAGATCCTTAAATTCGAGCGTTATTCTCATAGGGCTCCTCCTTACATTGTGATAAAATCAAAGCGTTCATAAATTTTGGACTGGGCTCCGGTCGCGGCGGCATCCGCGTCGGGGCCTTTTTAACAGAACGGGAGCTCCTCCTCGATCGCTCCGTCTGCTTCGATCCGGGCTTCGAGCTCTTCCTTCGCTGCCTTGAGCGTCGGGAGTATTCGGCCGAGCCATTCCGGTTCGCCGAACTCTCCGAGCTTCATCGCCTGGAAGAGCTTCGTCGGGTCATTCGCCCCGGCGGCCTGTCCGACGACGCAGTAGGAACGCGCGCCCGGCTCGACGACTCTGTAGCGGGTCTTGTTCGGGAACTTGTCGATCGTGTACTTCATCTTCTTTACCTCCTTCCTCATTCGTCGCCCAGGTTCGCGTAGTATTCCTCGCCGATGAGCTCGGCGTCGTCTGGTATCATGTCTTCTTCGACGCCCAGGGCTTCGTCTGTGTTGTAGCAGCAGTAGCGGCCGACGCCGCGCTTCCACTTGTCGTAGAGGCAGGCGGGTCCGATATAGGTCGGATCCTCGCACTCCTTGTTGCAATCCGGTTCTCTCACTTGTTTCACCTCCTTCCTCAAGCGGGTCCTATATGTCAGGTAACGGTCATCGGATGGCAGCCGAGCTCGGCCGCGATCTCGTTCCGTGTCCATCCTTTTTCTCTGAGCCTCATCGCCTTCTTGACGTCAAACGGGCGGGGAGGGTCTCGTTCTCCGGGAAGACGATCCGCACGATCACTGAGGAGCGCTTTTTCTTGCCCATCAGGACGGTCATGATGTCATAGATCGCGGTGTGGTTCGCGTCTCCGCCGATGTCGGCGTAGATCTTCTGGCCGTTCTCGAACTCGATCACGGTGACCTCTTTGACGAACTCGTAGACCTTGTCCGGGTGATCCGGGTCTCTGTTTGTCGAGGCATAGCTGCAGTCCTCATAGCCGTCCTCATAGCTGTCCTCCCAGCCGTCGTCGTAGCCGTGACCGTACTCTTCGTAGTAGCCGTCGTTGATGATCATGTCGTCCCAGTGCGGGTTGATGTAGGTGAAGAGCGCGAGCCAGATGACGGCCTGGCCAATAATGATGAGCGGGACCGTCAGGTCCGCCGAGTCACACATGCAGCCGCCGATCAGGATCGCGACGACCTCCGCCTCCGTGATCCCGAGAAGGATCTGGTCGTGCAGGCTTCTTTTCTTCATACTGTTTAGCCTCCTTGTCGTTTTCATACTTCCGGATCGCCGCGAGCGCCGCGTAGGCGAGGCCCGTGAGCTCCGGGTGTTGACTTCTCATAATTAGCCTCCTGGTATACGTTTCGTATACTCACGCGGTAAAAAAAATAGTGACGGGTTTCCGGAAGTGTTCCGCGAGCTTGATTTTGTTCTCGTCGTTCGGGATCCGGTCGCCGTTTTCATAGTTCCGGACGGCCATGACGGTCACGCCGATCGCGTCCGCGACGTCCTTCTGGCTCTCGCCGCGGTCTTCCCTGAGCTTAGTCAGAGTTTTGCCGATTCTCTTCGGGTCCATTCTGTCCTCCTTTCGATTCCTGTTGTATACGTTCCGTTTACTAACTCCATGACACATTGTAAACGCTTCGTATACTCAAGTCAAGAAAAATTTTAAACATTTCGTTTACAAGCATAAACGTGCCGTTTATAATGGACTCCAGGAGGGCTTAGGGATGAGATCATTCGAGAAAATATTGAAGAGTTTAAGAGAAGGCCGGAAGATCACGCAGGACGACCTCGCGGCCGCGATCGGAGTCTCGAAGCAGGCCGTGTCACATTATGAGCGCGGGACGCGGTTCCCGAAGCGGGAGCAGCTCGAAGCGCTGGCGGACTTTTTTAATGTCGATATTGATTATTTGACGGGGCGGTCGTCCGTGACGACGAAGCTCCTCACCGATGAAGAGCTTCGGATCCTGAACGCATACCGCGCAGCGCCGGACGCCGTGAAGACGGCGATCGCGGGCGCGCTGGGCGTCGTGAGGGAAAAAGACGAGGCAGAGTCGTCGGAAGATCAGGCAATATAATTTTTGTAGATTGGGATGTTTGACGATGGGATTATTAAAAAATCTGTTTAAGAGACCGGAGCCGGAGCCCGTGAGAGCCCCGCAGGCTCCGAAGGAGACGGTCGAGAGGATGAAGGTCGCCGGGACTTCCTTCCGCCAGGAGGAGATCCGGTCGATCGGCGAGAAGAACGAGGACTACTCTCTCACGAAGCGGGAGCTCCTGGAAGACTTCGAGGGCGAGAAGGTGTACGTCCTCGACTGGGATCCGGATGTCCGTCTCGTTCCTGAGCCGGAGAACGAGCACGACAAAAACGCCCTGGCGGTCATCGCCGACGGCGTCCGGATCGGTTACGTCCCAAAGAAGGAAGCGGTTCGGGTCCGGGAGCTCATGGACTCCGGCCGGATCACGTTCGTCGACGCGGAGATTCGCGGCGGAAAATATAAGAGGGCATACGAAGGCGAAGACCTTGACCGCGGGGAGGACGACTTCTTCGCGACTTTGAAATTGAAAATAAAGGTGGAATAACATGATCGGCGTCATTTATGCGAGATATTCGGAAGGGCCGCGGCAGACGGATCAGTCCATTGAGGGGCAGGTCGCGGACTGCACGGCATACGCGGAGCGGAGCGGCATCAAGGTGATCGAGATCTATGCCGACCGGCATCACACCGGAAAGGACTTCGAAGGCCGGGCGGAACTGAAGCGGATGCTCCTGGACGCTGATCGGCGCCGCTTTGATGCGGTCATCGTCTGGAAGATTGACAGGCTCGGGCGCGACCGGTACGAGCTGGCCGTCACGAAGCAGAGGCTCAGGAAGGCAGGCGTCAAGCTCCTCTATGCTGAGGAGTCCGTCCCCGACGGCCCGGAGGGCATCATCCTGGAGTCAGTGCTGGAAGGCCTTGCGGAGTACTACTCCGCAGACCTCCGGCAGAAGGTCATGAGAGGAATGAAAGAGTCAGTGAAGAAGGGAAGATACTGCGGAGCTGTCCCGCCGCTCGGTTACAAAGTAGACGAGGAGCAGCACCTGCATCCGGATCCGGAGATCGCGCCCAGCATCCGCCAGGCGTTCGAGATGCACGTCGCCGGCTGCACGTATGCACAGATCATTGAGATGTTCGAGAAGGCCGGCATTAAGGCCAGGAGCGGCCGGAAGCTCTCGACCTCTACGATTTACCGCCTGCTGAGGAATGAACGCTATACGGGCCATTTTGAGCGCCTGGGCGTGGCATTGGAGGCTGACCCGATCATCACGCCGGAGCTCTTCACCGAAGCTCAGAAACATTTTAAGACCAGCCGGAACAATGCCGCCAGCACGGCGAAGGTCGATTACCTCCTGAGCTGTAAGTGCTTCTGCGGGTACTGCGGCAGGCTCCTGAACGGTGAGACCGGGACAGGGAAGTCCGGCAGGCTTTACCACTATTACAAGTGCGGCGGCAGGAAGCGCAGCTCGAAATGCGAGCTGAAGCCCGTGAGGCAGGCCGTACTAGAGGAGACTGTGATCCGCGCGACCGTGGAGCAGATGCTCACGCCTGAGATGATCGGGAAGCTCACGAAGAAGGTCATGGAAGTGCAGGATCAGGACGACGAGCTGCAGCAGGTGAAGCTGCTGGAGAAGCAGATCGAGAAGAACCGGCAGAAGCAGGAGCGGATCCTTGACGCCATCGAGGAGACCGGCGCGAAGGGTCTCGCCGGCAGGCTCGCGAAGCTCGAGGAGGAGGAAGAGGCTCTGCAGTATGATCTGGAGCGCGCGAAGATCAAAAAGCCGCGACTCACTGAGGAGGCCGTGCGGCAGTGGCTCATGTCGTTCTGCGACGGCGACGTTTCGGATCCGGAGTTCCGCCGGCGCCTCGTCGACACGTTCGTCGCCCGTATAGACGTAAAAAACGGGGCCGCGGTCATAACGTATAATACGTCAGACTGCGGCCCCGCAGGGTGTTCGAGCACCACGCGCGAAGTGGACCTGACGGGAGTCGAACCCGTGTCCGAAAACAAATTCCCTTTCCTTCTACTATCATAGTACGCTTTTGTGATTCCCCACCGCAGAAGGATGCGCACGTCCTGCTGAGGCCGGTATCCCCGGATACGCCCATGAGCGAGGGGAAGCGCCCATGTCGTTTCTCACATAAATGAGGTCAGATTCTCAGACTATGAGTGGACTGAGGCTGGCCGGCGGCCCTTAGGCTGCCAGTGCGTAACTGTTGTCGTTAGCGTTTAAATTTAATTTGAAGTTTAACGCAACTGTCTTTCGGATAGCTTCTAAAGCTGCATTGTCCCCGTCGAAACCGGTACAAGCCCATAGAGATACAGAGTGAAGACATGTGGCCTATGGATAAGCTTCTGCCTGAAGCTCTGTTAAATGCATTCTACACTTTTTTTAAATATTTGTAAAGCCGCAAAATATATTGCGGAGGCAGCGATATAAGCTGCGAAGATAATAAGGCAGCGATCGAATCTCACGGACAGCAGCGAGAAATGGATGTGTGAAATGTCCTGTGTTTCGATAAAGCACGGGAATCCGGAGGTGGAATTTCACGGAGCGCATTTAAAAAGATCGAGGAAGAAGGAAGAGACGCCGGGAGGATTTCATAAAGAATCAAAAAAGCGGCGTTTTTGCATTTACTGTAATGCAGATACGCCGCTGTACAGGCCGAACGGGAAAGCTTGGAACCGGGCTGTAGACCGGGGGAGGGATGGAGCAGCGCTCCCCCAGGGAAACACTGACTCAATCAGAAAAATTTCGTGCCAACGGGCCTGATGCCGAAAAAACGTGCGGAACGCCGGTGCTTAATGAACACGAGTGTAAAAAGGTGTAAATTTAGTACCGCTGCGTGGAGCCCCGAACGAGAGTGTCCTTTGAGGCACAAGGCATGGCGCATGAGTCATGAATAAATCAGTATTTCCCTAGATCTCTGTGCTCCCCTCCCAGGTTCCGACCTCCCGCTTCGCGGATTTTTCATCGAACCAGTGGGTGGTCACGGTCTTTGCCCTCGTGTAGAAGCGGACACCGTCCTTTCCGAGCACATGCAGATCCCCGAAGAAGGAGTCCTTATTTCCGGAGAAGGGGAAGTAGGCGGTCGGAACGGGGATGCCCACATTGATTCCCACCATGCCTCCGTCGGTATCCATGACGAATCTTCTGGAATAGTAGCCGCTCTGTGTGAAAATGGCGGAACCGTTTGCAAAGGGGTTTCGATTCATGATCTTGATGCCCTCTTCATAGTCCCGAACCCGTTTGATGCAGGTGACCGGCCCGAAGATTTCGCAGTCTCCGACTGACATTTCCGCTGTGACATGATCGAGAATGGTAGGACCGACGAAGAAGCCGTTTTCATAGCCGGGGACCTTGCAGTTTCTTCCGTCCAGAATCAGCTTGGCTCCCTCATCGATTCCCTTCTGGATCCAGTCGCAGACACTTTTTCGATGCGCGGCGGAGACGACAGGGCCGAGCCTGGTATCCTCCTCATAGGCGCAGCCGACCTTCATGGCCTGGGCTTTCTCCTTCAGGAGCGAGACAAAGCGGTCTGCGATGGATTCCTGGACACAGATCACGGGGAGAGCCATGCAGCGCATCCCGGCGCAGCCATAGGTGGAATTGATAATGGCATTTGCGGCACTCTCGAGATCGGCGTCCTCGAGAAGAAGGGCGTGGTTTTTCGCCTCGGTCTGAGCCTGAACTCTCTTTCCGTGCTCTGCTGCGATGGAGTAGATTTTCTTTCCGACGCCGGTGGTCCCGACAAAGGTCACGGCCTTGATGCGCGGGTCCGTGAGGAAGATCTCGGCCTCCTGTCTGCCGCAGGTCACGAGATTGACGACGCCCTTCGGAAATCCCGCCTCCTTATAGAAAAGCTCCAGGATGCGGATGGAGGTGAGGGGAGTCTGACTGTTCGCCTTCAGTACTACAGTATTTCCGGTGGCGATGGCGAGAGGGACCATCCAGCCCCAGGGGATCATGGCCGGGAAATTCATCGGCACGATTCCGGCTACGACGCCGAGCGGGAAGCGGTAGCTTGTGCTGTCATAGCCTGTCGTCACATTCATGGAGGCGTCGCCCTGAATGAGGGCCGGGAGGCTGCAGGCAAGCTCTGTCGGCTCAATGGCCTTCTGCACGTCGCCGCGGGCCTCTCCTATGGTTTTTCCGAGCTCTTTTGCGCAGAGCAGGGAGAGCTCCTCCTTATGCCGGACCAGGACATCCCTCCAGGTAAACATATACTGCTGGCGTTTTGAGATGGAGAGGGAGCTCCAGGCCGGAAAGGCGCGGTCCGCAGATTCGATGGCCGCCTCTGCCTCCTCTTTCGTACAGCACGGCGCCTCGGCGATCAGCTCTCCGGTGCTGGAGTCGGTGATCGGCATATAACGTTCCGCCTTGGATTCCAGCCATTCCCCGTCGATGCAGTACTTTAATCGTTTTACTTCTCCCATAGCACAGATCTCCTTATGAAACAGAGCCTTTGACCGCGAGAAGGCGGCCATGGATATAAGTGTATAAGCCCCTGCCCGGCGGGTAAATGCGAAGCAGCCTTGCCTGCACAGGCGCGCGTGGGACTTATCCATATTTGTGATGCCGGAAATTCCGGAATGAGTATTTATTGGGTATGATATTATCATAAAATGGTCATATGTCAATATTTTTCAAGTAAAATAGCAAAATAAGAGCACAATTTAACAATAAAAGAATAAAAAAATGAGCAAATTAAGAGCCTTGTTCCGGAAATTAACTTGAGTTTTCCGAAAGGAAAATTATAATGATAGAAAGAGCAGGAGAAAAGGAAGCCTATGAGAACGCCGTCAAGGCTTGGACTTCACTACGAGGAGGGACTTTACGGTATGTCTTCGGACGTTTTCCCGAGGAATGGAGATCGGACGGCGGAAAGGATGGAACAAAGAGGAGATGAGAGAGAAGCGGCTGGATGCGATAGAGCAATATATCTTTGAGAAGAAGAATGCAAGTCTGGATCTTCTCTGTCAGGAGTTCCAGGTTTCCAAGAATACGATACGGAGGGATCTGGAGGAGCTTAGCCGCCGGGGCAATATCCGAAAGGTATATGGAGGGGTTAAGCTCGCGGGAGACGCGGCGGGGAGGGTGGAGCTCTCCGCCTTCGATGAAAGGACGATCTCACACAGGGAGGAAAAGGATCTGATCTGCAAGAAGGCGGCCGCCCTCGTGAAGGAGGGGGATACGATATTTATTGATACAGGGACGAGCTGCACGAATCTTGTGAAATATATCGGAAAGATCCCCTGCAGCATCGTCAGCAACAGTCTCAGGGTGGCATGCAATGCGCAGCCCTACGAGAAGCTTCAGCTTATCATGCTGCCGGGGACGCTTCGGAGAGAGACCATGTCCTTTGTGGGGATTGAGACGGTGGAGCGGCTCCGGATCTATAATATCGACAAGGCCTTCATGGCGGCGACCGGCCTCTCTTTGGACCGCGGTCTGACGAATGCCTCGGTCTACGAGTATAATATCAAGAAGGAGGTAATTTCCAGAAGCCGGAAGAGATTTCTGATGGCGGATCACAGTAAGTTCGGAAAGACGGCGCTCTACACCTTCTGCGATTTCGAAAATCTGGACGCCGTGATCACGGATATGCCCCCGGCGGCGGAGTATCGGGACTACTTCCGAAGTCAGAATATAGAGCTTTTGTCATAGGAAATCCCCCCACATTCGTGCAGGCACGGAGCGGGGGGATTTTTTTGCGTTCAGACCCATAATATGCTCAATAAATACAAATAAAGTACAAATATATACCCATAACTTGCTTGACAAAAAGGAATATTCCGGATAATATTAACGTAAATTAGAATTGGACGGGCGAAAATAGAGGTAAAAATAACCATGCCATTGGTGAAAATGAGTAAGTTGCTTTTGCGTGCTCGGAGGGATGGAAGAGGCTGTGCATCCTTCAGTGTCTACAGCATGGAATCTCTGATCGGCGTGATGAGGGCGGCGGAGGAGAGCGGGACGGCTCTCATTCTGCAGCTTGCGGAGGCGAGATTCGGGACGGCGCCCCTGGAGCTGATGGGTCCCATGATGATCGCGGCAGCGAATAATTCCGAGATTGAGATCGCGGTGCATCTGGACCATGGGACCAGCTTTTCCGCGATTCAGAGAGCCTTGGAGCTGGGCTTTCGCTCTGTGATGTATGACGGGTCCCTCCTTCCCTTCGAGGAAAACGTGGAGGGGAGCCGGAGAGCGGTGGAGATGGCGAGGGCCTTTGATGCCGATGTGGAGGCGGAGCTTGGGCTGATCGGAAAGGGAGAAGGAGGGGGGGAGGACCACGGGATTCTCTATACAAGGGCGGATGATGCGGAGGAATTCGTAAGGAGGACCGGCGTAGATGCCCTGGCAATCGCGATCGGGAATAAGCACGGGAACTATACCGGGGAGCCGAAGCTCCGCTTTGATATCCTCCGGGAGATCCACAGAAGAATTCCGGATGAGCTTTTGGTACTGCACGGCGGGAGCGGGATCTCCGATGCGGATTTTCAGCGTTCGATCAAGGAGGGAATCACAAAGATCAATATCGCAACGGCGATTGCGGATGCCGTGGTGCGGGCCTCCGGAGACTATCTCTCTTCTGTAAAGCGCGATGGAAGGGCGGATTTCTACCGGATGAGCGGAAGGATCGCGGAGGAGGTGCGCGAGGTGGCGGAGCATCATATCCGGGTCTTCAATGGGGAAGAGCTTTGAATAGGGGAGGTTCTGGCATGGGATATCTTGATTTCGAGAGAGACAGGGAGCTGGATATCATTTTTCTCGGGCGCATCGCCGTCGATTTCAATCCGGCGTACAGCGAGAAGGTGAAGGAGGGCTTCAAGCCTCTCAGAGAGGTGCATTATTTTGAGATGTTTGTGGGAGGCTCTCCGGCAAATTCCGCCTGCGGTGTCCGGAGGCACGGCTTGAAGGCGGGCTTTTTCGCAAGGATCTCGGAGGATCAGCTCGGAGATTTCGTGCTTCACTTCTTTCGGGAGAGAGGGATTGATGTCAGTCATATCCGGCGCTGCAAAAACGGGGAGAATATAGGGCTTACCTTTACGGAGATGCTTTCCTCCAGGGAGAGCAGGATTTTAATGTACCGGAACCGGGCGGCGGACCTGCAGCTGGATGTCTCCGATATCGACGAGGACTATCTGAAAAAGGCAAAGGCGATCCTGATCTCCGGCACGGCTCTTTCGGAGAGCCCCTCCCGGGAGGCCGCATTAAAGGCTGTGATGCTCGCCAGGAGGAATCGGGTGAAGGTCTTCTTTGATATCGATTACAGGGCCTATAACTGGAAGAATAGGGATGAGATCTCCATCTATTATGCCGCGGTCGCAAAGGAGGCGGATCTCATCATCGGCTCCCGGGAGGAGTTTGACCTCACAGAGCGCCTGATCCGGGAGGGGATGACGGACCGAGAGAGTGCCGCGTACTGGATGAGGCATAATGCGAAAATTGTCGTCATAAAGCATGGCATGGAGGGCTCCAGCGCCTACACGGACGATGGGAGAAGCTACAGTGTAAAGCCGTTCCCGGTGGAAGCGAGGAAGGGCTTTGGCGGAGGTGACGGCTACAATGCGGCATTTCTCTCCTCCCTGTTCAAGGGAAGGGAGATCATGGACTGCCTGGAATACGGCTCCGCCGAGGCGGCGATGATGGTGAGGAGCAATAACTGTTCCCTCGACCTTCCGGATGAGGAGGAGCTGGAGCGCTTCATGAAAGAAGAAAAGGCAGTCTACGGGGAGAGGATCGCGAGGGGGGAGGACAATGGATAAGACGATTCGCATGACAGTGGCGCAGGCCATCGTAAAGTTCCTGGACCAGCAGTACATCCTGATGGACGGAGCAGAGAATAAATTCGTCGAGGGCTTCTTTACGATTTTCGGACACGGGATCGCGGTGGGACTGGGGGAGGCGCTGGACAGCGATCCGGGCTCTCTTCGCGTGATGCAGGGGCGAAATGAGCAGGGGATGTGTCATGCGGCGATCGCCTTCGCGAAGCAGAGCAACAGAAAGAGGATCATCGCCTGTACCTCCTCCATCGGACCGGGGGCTGCCAATATGCTTCCGGCCTGTGCGACTGCCACAGTGAACAATATCCCCCTTCTCGTCTTCCCGGCCGACAGCTTCGCGAGCCGCCGTCCGGACCCGGTACTGCAGCAGCTGGAGCAGCCGTCCAGCCTCGCTCTTACGACAAATGATGCCTTCCGGCCCCTGTGCCGGTACTGGGATCGGATCACCCGCCCGGAGATGATCATGACGGCGCTGATCCAGGCGATGCGTGTCCTGACGGATCCGGCGGATACCGGGGCCTGTGCGATCTCCCTCTGCCAGGATGTCGAGGGAGAGGCCTATGATTTTCCGGAGTATTTCTTCCGGAAAAGAGTGCACCGCATCACAAGGCCTGTCGCCGCGGAGGAGGAGCTTACGGATATCGCGGAGGCGATCTCCGCATCGAAAAGACCGATCCTGATCGTGGGCGGGGGTGTGAAATATTCCGAGGCCGGGGAGACGGTGGAGAATTTCTGCCGCGAATTCGGAATCCCCTTCGGGGAGACGCAGGCGGGAAAGAGCGCGTGCCGATCCTCGGATGAGAACTGTCTCGGAGGAATCGGCGTGACGGGGACTCTTTCGGCGAATCGGATCGCGGCGGAGGCGGACTGCGTCATCGCGGTGGGAAGCCGCCTGTCCGATTTCACGACCGCATCCAAGTGGCTCTTCGGGAGACGGGATATCCGCATCGTGACGATCAACAACAGCCGCTTTCACGCCTGCAAGATGGACGCCGTAAAGGCAGTCGGGGACGCGAAGCGGACCTTGCTTTCGCTCTCGGAAAGGCTGAGAGAGAGGGGCTATCACAGCTCCTATACGACAGAGATCCGGGAGGCTAAAGAGGAGTGGAGCAGGGAGATGGAGAGACTCTCCGGCATCCATTATACCGGATCCGATTTTGAACCGATGATACGGGAGAGGGATCCCCGCACGATTCCGGAGTTCTTGGAAAAGACAGGAGGACAGATCACGCAGAGCGCGGCGATAGCGGCGCTCAGAAAGTGCATGCCGGAGGACGGCATCGTCATCACGGCGGGGGGATCTCTCCCAAGCTGCATGCAGAGGATGTGGACAACGGACAAGCGCGGAGCCTATCACGCGGAGTACGGCTACTCCTGCATGGGCTACGAGGTCGCCGCGACACTCGGCGTCAAAATGGCGGAGCCGGACTGCGAGGTCTACTGCGTGGTGGGAGACGGGAGCTTCCAGATGCTTCACAGTGAGATCATGACGATACAGCAGGAGAAGAGGAAGGTCAATATCCTGATCTTTGATAACTGCGGCTTCGGCTGCATCAACAATCTGGAGATGACGAGGGGGATCGGAAGCCTCGCGACGGAGTTTCGCTACAGCGGCGGGAGAAAGCCGGACGGAGAGCTGATCCTCGTGGACTATAAGAAGATCGGCGAAGGCTATGGACTAAAGAGCTACTGCTGCCGGACGATCCCGGAGCTTACGGCGGCGCTGGAGGATGCGAAGAAGGAGAGCGGGAGCTGCCTTTTCGATTTAAAGGTCCTTCCGAAGACCATGACGGACGGCTATGAGGCCTGGTGGGATACCGGACTGGCCGAGGTCTCGGAAAAGGAGAGCGTCAGGAAGGCCTATCGGGAGCTTTCGCGCTGTCGGGAAGAGGCGAGAAAATACTAGGGAAGGGAGCTCATCTATGAAAAAGGTCTTTGGATATCCGGAATTTGACGAAAACGGAGAGCAGCTTCTCACAAGCTATGACAATGAGTATGCGGATATGCTGATGGACATCCGCGTCTACCGGATGAAGGAGGGATCGAAGAGAGAATTCCACAGGGAGGGAGAGGAGACGGCAATTCTCCTTCTCTCCGGGAAGATCCGCTATCTCTGGGAGGGGAGGGAGGAGACCGCATCGAGGAAGGACGTTTTCAGCGAGGGACCCTATGCCCTGCATGTGCCCGGAGGGACGCCGGTCTGCGTCCGGGCCGAAACACAGGCAGAGATCCTGGTGCAGTGCACGAAGAATGAAGCGGATTTTCCGTCTCATCTCTACCGCCCGGAGGAGGCACCCTGGAAGTACAGCTGCGTGGGAAAATTCGGAAATACAGCGAAACGGCGGGTGAATACGATTTTCGACCATGAGATCTCCCCAAAGTCCAATATGGTACTGGGGGAGGTCCTGAATGATCCGGGGAACTGGTCCGGATATCTTCCGCACCGGCACGCGCAGCCGGAGACCTATTATTTTAAGTTTGACAGGCCGGAGGGCTTCGGGGCGAGCTTTGTCGGGGACCGGGTTTTTAAGAGCGTGGACGGAAGCTTTTCTGCGATCCCGGGGGGCGAGCTCCATCCGCAGGCGGCCGCGCCGGGCTTTCAGATGTATACCTGCTGGATGATCCGGCATCTGGACGGAAGGCCCTGGCTTCAGACAGACCGCTGTGAGGACGAAAGATATACCTGGCTCCACGATGCAAGGTTTTAGAATTCCGGCGCTTAACAGGGATGCCTGCGCTTATCATGCAGCGGCCATGCCGGAACTGCCGGCCCGCAGCAGGCCGCTCACTGTCGAGGCATGATTCGATGCTTTGCGGTGATCCACGCATCGACGGAGAGGAGAAGCGGAGTGAGAACGTCCTGCGGCGGGCGCTCAGATGCCGGAGAAGGCGGCAGCAGGTCTCTTCGGGGAGACAGAAAGGACATGAGGAGGAAGAGAGGATATGCTGGACAAGAACAAAATTTCACTGGGAATCGCGCCGATCGGCTGGACGAATGACGATATGCCGGATCTTGGGAAGGAAAACAGCTTTGAGCAGACCGTGAGTGAGATGGCTCTCGCGGGCTTTCAGGGGACGGAGGTGGGGAGTCATTATCCGAGCGACCCGATCGTTCTGAAAAAGGCGCTGGATCTCAGAGGGCTTCGGATCTGCAACCGCTGGTTTTCCTCCTTTCTGATCAGCAGACCGTATGAGGAGACGGAGGCCGCCTTCCTCCGGGAGCTCTCCTTCCTAAAGGCGGTCGGTGCGGAGAGAATCGGCGTATCGGAGCAAAGCTACAGCACCCAGGGCATACTGGATCAGCCCATACTGGAGGGAAAGCATGTCATGAGCGAGGAGGAGTGGGAGAGACTCGTCACGGGCTTAAACAGGCTCGGGAAGCTCGCGGAGGAGAGGGGCATGAAGCTCTGCTATCACCACCATATGGGAACGGTGGTGCAGACGGAGGAGGAGATCGACCGCTTTATGGACAGCGTGGATCCGGAGCTTGTATTTCTTCTCTTCGACAGCGGGCACTGCTCCTTTGCCGGGATCGATCCGGAGAAGGTCCTGAAAAAATATATCCGAAGGACCCGGCACATCCATTTAAAGGATCTCAGAAAAAAGGTCGCAGAGAGAGCCGCGAGGGAGAGATGGAGCTTCTTAAAGGGTGTGAGAGAGGGCTGCTTTACGGTGCCCGGGGACGGGGATGTCGATTTCGCTCCGCTCTTTCAGATCATAGAGGAATCCGGCTATGAGGGCTGGGTGCTCGTGGAGGCGGAGCAGGATCCCGCAAGGGCGAATCCGCTGGAGTACGCGATCAAGGCGAGAAAGTATATTGCGGAGCATACGGGACTGTAAGAAGATCGGGGCAGGATAGACAGAGAAGATATCGTCTACGAAATGAAAAGGGAGGAATAGGATGAAGGATAAGCTGAAGATCGGGCTTCTCGGACTGGGGAGGATCGGGAAGCTGCATGCCGCGAATGTTCAGAATGCGATCCCGGATGCGGAGATTACGCTTGCGGCGGATCCCTTTCTGAATGAGGAAATGGAGCTTTTTGCGAAGGGAATCGGCATTCCGAGATGCACGAAAAATACAGAGGAGATTTTCTCGGATCCGGAGATCGACGCCGTATTCATCTGCTCCTCTACGGATACGCACGCGGATTTCATCGTTAAAGCCGCGGAGGCGGGGAAGCAGATCTTCTGTGAAAAGCCGATTCACACGGATATTTCGAAGATCAAGGAGGCGCTTTTCGCCGTGGAAAAGGCAGGGGTCAGGCTTCAGCTCGGCTTTGTGAGAAGATTTGACAAAAGTCATAAGAAGGTCCGGGATATCGTCGCCTCCGGGAGGCTCGGAAAGCCCTGCGTAATCAAGGTCTGCTCCAGAGATCCGGAGGCCCCTCCGATGTCCTATGTGGAGGTCTCCGGGGGAATCTTTTTGGATATGATGATCCATGACTTCGATATGGCGCGTTACCTGGCCGGGAGCGATATCGAAGAGGTCTCCGCGTTTGGAGCCTGCCTGATCAATCCGGACTTCTCAAAGTACAAGGATGTGGACACTGCGGTCGTGACGCTGAAGTTCGAAAATGGCGCGATCGGAGTGATCGATAATTGCAGACAGGCGCCCTATGGCTACGACCAGAGAGTGGAGGTGCACTGCGAGAAGGGCTGCGTGCAGGATAAAAATCACCTGGAGGATGAGGCCTTTATCAGCTCCTCCGCCGGAGTGGAGTCCGCGAAGCCGACCTGGTTCTTCCTGGAGCGATATAATGATGCCTTCATCGAGGAGCTCAGGGCCTTCATCCGGGCCGTCCGGGAGGAAGGAGAGATTCCGGTCGGAGGCCGGGACGGGCTTGAGTCCGTGAGAGTCGCAATAGCAGCGGGAAGGTCTCTCTCAGAGGGGAGAGCCGTGAAGCTGTCGGAGATAGAGGCATAGCGAAAGAGGAAGAAGATCGGCTTTCCCGGGAGAACGGCGTTTTTCACCGGGACAAAGGGGGAAAAGCGATCCGCATTTCCCGGAGGGGAGGCCGGCGGAAGGTCCGGGAGGACAGAAAGGAAGAGAGATGTTTAGGAGAGGACTTTGTGTGATAGCGGCAGCGATGCTTCTTCTGGGCTCTGCCGCAGCCTGCGACAAGGACAGCGGCGCGGAGAAGGCGGGAACGAGCGGGACAGAGGCAAAGGCCGGGACAGAGGCCATGACGGAGGAGAAGAAGGACGAGAGCTCCGTCGGACAGAGCGCGGAGAAGGCGGAGGGGAAGAGCCGGGAGGGAGAGGATCCTCTTGCCGGAGCGGACCTTTCCGGAAGCTACAAGATCGACGTGATTCTTAAGACGACCTCCTCGGAGTACTGGAGCTATGTCGTCGCGGGGGCCAAGGCCTTCGAAAAGGAACACAGCAATATAAAGGTCGATGTCAAGGGCGCGAGCTCCGAGACGGCCTATGACGAGCAGCAGAATATCATCGAGACCGACTTGAACGCCGGGACCTACGACGGCTATGTGATCGCGCCTCTCCAGGCGGATCTTGTGAAGACATTGATCTCGGGGCAGAAGAAGCCCATCCTCGCGGTGGATACCAATATCGACGCGCCGGAGGTGCTGTCCTTTGTCGGAACCTCCAACAAGACGGCGGCGGAGGAGGGCGGAAAGGCAGCTGTCGAGGCCGCGAAGAAGGCCGGATGGGAGAAGATCGAGGCGATCTCCATCTCCGGCGTGCAGGGAGACGGCACCGCGACAGACCGCTTAAAGGGCTACCAGGCGGGGATCGAGTCCGCGGGAGGCACCTTCCTGGAGGCGGAGATTCAATACGCGGATGCAGTGGCGGATAAGGCTGTCACCTCCATGGAGGCGATCATGCAGAACCACCCGGAGGGGGTCGCGATCATCTGCTGCAACAATGACGACATGGCCATCGCCGCTGCGAGAGCGGCCAAGGGGAATGAGGCCTATAAGAATACGGTATTCATGGGCTTTGATGGAATCAAGTCCGCCTGCGACGCAATCCTTGAGGGAAGCGAGACGATGTCCGTGGCGCAGGAGGCCTATGAGATGGGATATAAGTCTGTGGCCGCCGCAGTGGCGAATCTGAACGGGAAGGAGCTCCCGAAGTTCATCAACTCCGGAGTATCCATCATCACCGCGGACAATGCGAAGGAGAGGCTGGATTCTCTGAATTCCTACCTCGGAAACTAAGCGGCATCCGGATCTGCCCGGCGAGGGAAAAGGACGAATCGCCGGGCGATGTGGCGGAGGACAGACGAAACAGAGGAATCGGCGGCAAAAGGGAGCACGGCCTCGGCTTTGCCGCCGGAGAGGGAGCGATACGGAAGGGTGACTGCCGATGAGTGAATATATCGTGGAATTAAGAGATGTGAGGAAGAGCTTTCCCGGTGTAGTCGCACTGGATGCCATGAAGCTCGGCGTAAAGCCGGGGGAGATTCTCGGGCTGATCGGCGAAAACGGAGCGGGAAAATCCACCCTGATCAAGGTGCTCACCGGCGTTCACCGCCCCGACAGCGGAAAAATCATCGTGGACGGGAGGGAGAGGGTATTCCGGAATCCGGAGCAGGCGATCGAGGCGGGGATAGCCTGTGTCTACCAGGAGCTCAATATCGAGAAGCTTCTGAGCGTCACAGACAATATCTTCATCAATAAGTGGATCCGAAAGGGAGCCCTTTTGGACTATGCCGCCATGCACAAAAAGGCCTCGGAGCTCTTAAAGGGCCTGGGACTGGATGTCGATGTGCATAAAGCGGCGGGGCTCTACGGCATGGGTGTGCAGCAGATGATAGAGGTCTCCAAGGCTCTCTTGACAGATGCAAAGTGCATCATCATGGATGAGCCCACCTCCTCCCTCTCGGAGAAGGAGGTGGAGCAGCTCCTGAAAATCTGCAGGGGACTTCGGGAGAGGGGGATCGGGATCCTCTTTGTCTCCCACAAGCTGGAGGAGCTCTTCCTCCTCTGTGACCGCGTCACCGTGATCCGGGACGGAAAATATGTGGATACCAGAGAGACAAAGGACTGGGACAACGATGCTCTCATAAAGGCCATGGTGGGGCGTTCTCTGGACAATCAGTTTCCGAAGGAGTACGGGAAAAGAAGCGAAAAGCCGATGCTGGAGGTCCGGAATCTAAGCCGAAGCGGCGTCCTCCACGACATCTCCTTTCGCGCCTACGGTGGGGAGGTGCTCGGATTTTCCGGGCTCGTGGGGGCCGGCCGGACCGAGACCATGAGAGCGATATTCGGCGCGGACCCCATCGACAGCGGAGAGATCCTCGTGAAGGGGAAGAAGGTAAAGATCCGCTCTCCCAGGGATGCGATCCGGGAGAAGATCGCGTTTTTGACGGAGGACCGGAAGGGACAGGGGCTGGTTCTCGCGGAGAGCATCCAGAACAATCTGATCCTTGCGAACCTCAGGGGCTTCTCCAGAGGGCTCTTTCTGAACAAAAATAAGATCCGCACGCAGGGAGAAAAGAGGATGTCGGAGCTCAGCATCAAGGCGACGGGGCAGGAGGAAAGGGTCAGTCAGCTCTCCGGAGGGAATCAGCAAAAGGTCGTGATCGGGAAGTGGATCAACACGGATGCGGACATCTATATCTTTGACGAGGCGACCCGCGGCATCGATGTCGGGGCGAAGGTGGAGGTCTATCAGGTCATCAATCAGCTGGTAAAAGAGGGGAAATGCGTCATCATGGTTTCCTCGGAAATGCCGGAAATCCTCGGAATGAGCGACCGGGTGATCGTGATGAGAGAGGGAAGAATCACCGGGGAGATGGGACGGGAAACCGATGCCTTTAATCAGGAAGATGTGATGAAGGCGGCGTGGGAGGTATAAGTGATGAAAAATAAATGGAACGGACTTGCGAATTATATCGGAACCTTTGCCGCTCTGATCATCCTCTGTGCGGCGCTCTCCATCGCTTCGCCGAATTTTCTGGACAAGACGAATCTGATGTCCATCTTGAAGCAGACCTCCTTTAACGCGCTGCTCTCCACCGGGATGCTCCTGACATTGATCACGGCGGGGATCGACCTCTCCGTGGGGGCTACCGCGACCTTCGGCGCCTGTGTGGCCGGCGCGATGGTGAGGCTCGGCGTGCATAATCCCATCGTTTTGTTCTTCTCCGTCCTCGCTGTGAGCGGGACGATAGGACTGATCAATGGGCTGCTTCTCACAAGACTTCATCTTCCCCACCCCTTCGTGTCGACGCTTGGCATGAAGAACGTGCTCTGGGGAGCGGCTCTCATCATCACGGCCTCTCAGATGATCAGCTTCAGCAATACCGGAGCGGAGGGGATCATGGTCCTCGGCTCGGCGACGATCCTGGGCGGCTTTCCCATCAGCTTTCTGGTCGTCCTCTTCATCTATATCCTGATGCATATCCTTCTGACCAGGACGGCGCTCGGAAGGTCGATCTACTGCGCGGGAGGGAATATGGAGGCGACCCGGCTCTCCGGCATTCATGCGGAGAATGTATTGACCTTTTGCTATATTATGTCGGGCCTCATGGCGGGCTTTGCGGGGATCGTCTCCATCGGGCGCTCCGGGATCTGCAACGGGGCGAATGCGATCCAGCCCTACGACACGGATGCCATCGCGGCCTGCATCATCGGAGGCGCCTCCTTTATGGGCGGAAAGGGAACCATGGTGGGGACCATGCTGGGCGCGCTGATCATCGCGGTGCTCCGAAACGGCTTCACCCTGCTCTCCGTGCCGTCCGCATGGCAGAATCTGGTCCTCGGCCTTGTGATTATCGGGGCGGTCCTTCTGGATGTGACGAGGGAGAGAATGCAGCGGAATAAGAGGCAGAAGGAGGCAGGACAGGAGAAGGGAGGGAAAAAAGCATGAGAGAGATCAGAGTCGGCATCGCGGGGCTCGGGAGACTCGGAAAGGTCCACGCGGAGAATCTGGCCTTCCATATCCCCGGGGCCAGGCTCACAGCGGCCTGCTCCATCGTCTCGGAGGAGCTCTCCTTTGCGAGAGAGCGCCTGGGGGCAGAGTCCGTCTTTTCCGACTACGACGAGATGCTTTCCAGGGCGGAGCTGGACGCCGTGGTCATCGTGACCAGCAGTCCTCTCCACTGTGAGGAGCTCAAAAAGGCCCTGGAGTGCGGGAAGCATGTCTTCACGGAGAAGCCCCTCGGGGTCAATGTAGAGGAATGCAAAGAGGCGGAGAAGGCCGTGGAGGCGCATCCGGACCGGATCTTCTTCCTCGGCTTCATGCGGCGCTTCGATCCCTCCTATCTCTACGCGAAGAAAAAGATCTCGGAGGGCGCAATCGGAAGGCCCTATCTGGTGAAGGCCACCGGCATCGATCCGGAGAGCGCTGTGGAGGGTGCGATCCGCTTTGCTCCCACAAGCGGAGGACTGTATATCGATATGGCCTCCCATGACATCGATCTCATGCGCTGGTTTTTGGGGAGCGAGGCCAGAGAGGTCTATGCCCTGGGCGCGAATTTCAAGCATCCGGAGTTTCCGGAGGCGGGGGATGTGGAGACGGGCTGTGCGCTCTACCGGTTCCGAAACGGCGCGATCGGAATGCTGCACGTGGGGAGGACGGCCGCCCACGGCTACCATATCGAGACGGAGATCGTCGGGACGGAGGGAAGCATCCGGATCAGCCCGACACCGGCGAAGAATCTCGCGCTGCTCTATGATAAACGAGGCGTCGTGACGGAGTGCGTCGAGGGATTTCCGGAGAGATTCCGGGAGGCCTACCGAAATGAGATGCAGGAGTTTATCCGCTGCGTACGAAGCGGAGAACAGCCGGAGGTCTCCGTCTATGACGGGACGAGAGCCACGGAGCTCAGCTTCGCGACGACGAAGTCCTTCCAGGAAAAAAGGCCCGTGGAGCTGTAGGAGGAGTAGGGCCGCGAAGGGGGATATTTGCAGCTTCCCTTTTCGCGGTCCTTCGGCGGTGCTCGCAGCGATCTTTTCGCGGGAGCTCGTTCTCGCTTTACGCCGATCAGGAGCTCGTCCTGTCAGGCGGGATTCTGAGCGGAATATGGACTTTAACCGCGCGGCGGAAGGGGGAAGCCTTCGCCCTTAGGAGAAAGCCGAACGGACTCGGAGAAATCCTCCGGGCAGGGGCGGCCGATGATTTTGATTTCCCGCTCGGAATCCGGGAGCGCTTCCCCCAGAAAATGGCGTTCCCAGCGATTTTCGGAGAGCCCTCCCCAGCAGATCTCCAGGGAGGCCTCATTTAAATCAAAGATCATGCTCTTTAATGTCCCAAAGGAGCATGGATAATAGCTCATTTTCCATCCATCCGGAAAATCCGTCAAAAGAAGAGAGCGAAGTCTATCCGAAGAGACAGGCTTTTTCTCGAGATAGGTCCGGAGGCTTCTCATTCTCTGAACGGAATGCTTCATGGCGAAGGGGGAAAGGCGGATTATGGCGTCAAGATGGGCATGATTTGCGGCGGCGAGAAAGCCCTCGGGATTTTCCCTTTCCATGCAGAAAAATGCCTTCCGGCCCTCAAAGCTCTCAAAAATCGCCAGCTCTCCGTCTTTGTCAGCGAGGAGAAAGTTGGCATTGCAGGCGATGGGGATCTCTTTCATCCGGCACAGCGCTTCCTCGACATTTTTTGTATTCTCCAGGATGGTTCGGATGACGGCCCAGAACTGCAGTCCTTCGACCGCGAACTCTTTTTTATCGAAGGGGGGAAGTGCGCTGCAGCCTATGGCGAGTCCGTGCTCATTGATGCCCTCTCCCCGGCCAAACTGCAGGATATTTGTCCCAAGATGAGCATAGCGCCCTTTTACCATCGTCCTGCAGAGGACCCAATCATCCATTTCCGGAAAATAATCATAATTCCTGGCCAGATAGACATGGCCGTTTTCCGTGAGCTTTGGAGACAGGACGAGCTGGCTGCATCCGGGGGAGATACAGCTTGCCGCATAATAGAGAACCTGGGAGCTGCAAATCTCATTGGCATCCGAAAAGCCCTGCAGCTCTTCATTCAGCCCCGGGCAATACGAGCGGAAGATATCCTTCAGGCGCTTCAGCTTCCTCTCGCTGATCGGCCTGCTCTCGGAGAGAAGCCGCTCTCTTAGGGGAGCCAGAGAATGTACCAGAAGTCCGAGCTGGTAGCCTATCGCATAATTACTCCCCTTTAGCTCCGCACAGTGAGAGATGAATTTTCGCTCCATTTCTCCTCCTTTCTCTCTTCTCCTTTTCCACTCTTCTTTTCCGCTGTTCCTTTCCCTTTCTCTTATCCTTTTCTTCTCCTATTATTATTATTATTATCCGTCTTTTCCGTCGTTTTTCTCTTCTTGCTGCTCCTTCAGATACTGTTCCACCTCTTCCGGAGAGAGCCTTCTGATTTGGGAGTCCGGAAATTCCCGATAGGGGCTCATCGTGAGCAGCGACACCATGGATTTACAGTACTTTCCCTTGTTTTTTCTAAGATATTCCCGGAGCTCCTCAGAGTCGCAGAAGATCTTAAAGGAGCTTCTGCCTCCGGGAGAAGTTATCTCATAAATCCCGCAGGACTTTTTTCTGCTCACATCCGCAGTGCGGAGATAGAGCCCTGCGATTTCCAGGGAGCGGAAGGGAAAGTTCCATCGCTGCAGTCCCCTCTTTTCATCCCGGTCGATGCAGATGCATCTGCCGCAGGATCCGCAGATATACTGTAGATGCTTTTCCAGACAGTGCCGGGGCTCGATCAGAGGTGTGATTCGTCTCCTCTCGGAATAGCATTCCTCGCAGATTGTACTCATCTTTTCTCTCCTTTCCGCATTTTTTAATAAAGAAGGCGCTGGACCTCTCCTTTCCTTCCGAGAAGGATTTTGCCTTTCACATAAGATTTTGCTCGCCGGGGAATATTTTGTTTCTCGGGAAATATTCTAAGCTCTGCATCCGATGTAGAGTCAAGCGGAAACGACCGGGGCCCGGCGGAAAAGCCTCGGAGTTTAAAATACTTCCGATTCTGAGAGAAAAGAGTTTGAACTCAGGCGGAAAAGCTCGGAGGCGAGCGGAAAGGATTTGACAAGTTCCCGGGACTATGCTTTTTATTTTAATAGGATATAAAAGCTCAGGGAGGGAGGACGCCATGCTGCCGATCGGGAAATTCTCTGCATTATCCAATATCGGGATACGGACGCTTCGCTATTATGCGGCGCTCGGTCTTCTGGAGCCCGCTTATATCGATGAAGCGAGCAATTACCGCTATTATAAGGAGGAGCAGCTGGTGCTCGCAAACAGGATAGAGGCGCTCCGCTCCATGGGTCTTAGTCTTCGGGAGATCGGAGACATCTTAAGGGACTATGAAAGCGCGGAGAGACTCAGAGAGCTTCTTCTTCGGAGGATCGCGCGAAAGGAAGCGGAGATCGTAAAGGCAGAAGAGCAGCTTCGGCTTTTGAAGGAGGCGTCGGGGCATCTGGAGGACGAAGGCTATCGCTATGCGTTCAATATCACGGTGAAGGAATTTCCGAGGAGGAGGATCGTCCGGCTCCGTCGGAGGATAGCCTCCTATCAGATGGAATCCGCTCTTTGGAGAAGACTTTCGGATTATGCCGCGAAGCAGCGCATCTCCTTCTCCTCTCCGCCTTTTAATATCGCGGTCTATCACGACGGAGGATTCCGGGAAGGAGAGGTCGATGTCGAGGTCCAAAGAGGGATCTCCGCTTCTTCTTTGGAGAGAGAGGGAGAGACCGGGGCAGTGCTTCCCGCGGATTTTATCTCTGTCAGGGGCCCGGTGCTCGCTGCGACGGTAACCATGCGGGGGGAGCTGTCCTTTTACCGCGGGCTGAATCGCTTCCTCCCTCGCTGGCTGATGGAAAATGACTATGAGTCGGACGGACCCATGTTTTCGATCTATCATGTCGCGCCGAAAGCGGAGCGGGAGGCGGTCGTCGAGGTCTGCTATCCCATAAAAAAGAGCGGGAAGGATCTCCGCGGGAGGCAGGGAAGAAGGAGATAGGTCCGCATTTTCCCCGGAGGAGCGGGAGCGGCAGTAAGGAAAGAGAGGAGGCAGAGCTTTGTCATGGAAGGAAGGCGAGTGAGGATCAGCGATATCGCGGAGGAGCTTGGGCTTAGCAGCGCCACGGTGTCCAATGTGATCCATGGGAAGACAAAGAAGGTCTCGGATGAGACGCAGAGGAGAGTGCAGGCGCTCCTTGAGGAGCGGCGCTACATCCCCAGCATGGCCGGAATCCTTCTCTCGCAGAATTCCTCCCGGATCATCGGCGTCTTCCTCAACGACCATGAGAAGTACGAGGGGCATACACTGGAGGATGCCTTTATCGCCTCCTCCCTCAACCATCTCTCTGCGGAGATCGAGAGCCGGGGACAGTTTATGATGGTGAAGAAGGCGAAGAGGGCGGAGGAAATTCTGCGCTTTGCCTCTATGTGGAATATGGACGGTCTGGTGGTGATCGGCTTTTGCCGTCAGGACTACCGATATCTGAGGGAGCATATCCGGATTCCCTTTGTGGTCTACGACGGCCTATGTGAGAAGACAGAGCGGATCGTCAATATCAGTCTCGATAACTTCGGAGGGGGAAGGCAGGCGGGGGAGCTCTTCCGGAGGCTCGGGCACAGAAGAGCGATCTGCATTTCCGATAATGAAATCGGGATCGACCGGGAGAGGATCGACGGCTTTCAGGAGGGCTTTTCTCCCGGAAGAGCGGAGCTTATGCGGGTGCCGATTCGGAAGAAGGAGCGCTGTAACGCCTATCTCCTCATGGAGGAGCGCTTTCGGAGCGCAACAGCGGTATTTGCGGTATCGGATTACTATGCGATAGAGCTGCTCTTTTTCCTGAAGGAGAGGGGATTTCGGATCCCGGAGGATCTCGCTCTCGCCGGATTTGATGATATCCCGCTCTCCGAAATGATCTTCCCTTCTCTCACGACATTGCGGCAGGACGCTGCGCTTCGGGCGAAGCTCGCCCTGGAGGAGCTCCTGGCTCTGAAGGAGGGCGGGATTCGGGAGCCGGAGATTCGGATTCCCGTGCATTTGATCGAGCGAGAGAGCAGCGGGGGAATGAGAGAGGACGGACAGCGGGAATTTCGTCATTTCCTCTGATTTTTTGTGCGCATTTTTGGCTGTGGTTATGCGCTTAACCTTTGTGCTTTGTCATTCGGCAAGGTAAAATGACAAGAGGATAAGAGAATAAGAGGATAAAAGAACGAGAAGAAGGAACGGCGGGATATGCTGCCGGGAGGATATTTTATGAGAGACAGAAAAGAAAAACATCCCTTTTTCGCATCGGTATGCCGCCTTGCGGTGCCGGTGGCCTTACAGTCTATCCTGCAGTCCTCCTTTTCCGCTGTGGATCAGATCATGATCGGACAGCTCGGCGATGTCAGCGTCGCAGCTGTTGGGATAGCGGGAAAATTCGCCTCTATTTTTTCCGTCGTGGCCTCTGCCGTCGGGACCGTCGCGGGGATCATGATCTCTCAATACATTGGTCAGAAAAACCGCTTTGAGGTAAGACGCAGCTTTCTCCTGAATCTTTTTTTGAGTCTTGGCATCGCAGTCCTTTTTTCCGGGCTTTGCCTTTTCTTCCCGGAGAGAATCATGGGGCTTTATACAAAGGATCCCGGGGTCCGGAGAGCGGCAGCCGGATATCTCTTCATCATCGGAGGGAGCTTCCTGCCGCTCGCAGGCGCGACGCTGCTTTCCGTCCTCTTTCGCTGCATGGAAAAGGCGCGCCTCCCGCTGTATGCGAGTATTGCGGCCGCGCTTCTCAATACCGCGCTGAACTATCTTCTGATCTTCGGAAAGGCAGGATTTCCCCCGATGGGAGAAAGGGGGGCCGCCGCCGCGACGCTGCTCTCGCAAGGTATGAATTTTCTTCTGATGCTTTTTATGTTTTTCCGGCTGAGGGGAGCCGAGGCAGCGGGGCAGACAGAAAAGGGAAGCCGCCGGGGAGGGAGCTTTCGCTGGAAGCAGTATATGGCCATGCTTCTCCCTGTTTTAATCTGTGAATTTCTGTGGAGTCTCGGCGAGAATGTATATACCGCGATCTACGGTCATATGAGAACGGAGGCGAGCGCCGCGATGATTTTAACCGGACCCATACAAAGCCTGATGATCGGCGCGCTCTGCGGCCTGTCCCAGGCGGCGGGGGTCATCGTCGGAAAGAGGCTGGGAAATAAGGACTATAAAGGAGCCTACGCCGCCTCGAAGAGATTGCTTCTCTACGGGTTGAGCGGATCCCTGCTTCTCTCCGTCCTGATTATCCTGACAAGCCGCCTCTATGCGGGGATCTATCAGGTGGGGGACTCCGTGAAGCTCCTCACCGCTCAGATCCTGATCGCCTATGCGCTGGTTGCTCCCTTTAAGGTGCTCAATATGATACTGGGAGGCGGAATCATCCGGAGCGGGGGGAGGACGAAGTATGTCATGTTCATCGATATCATCGGAACCTGGATCTTCGGGGTTCCCCTCGGACTCTTTGCGGCCTTCACCTTGAAGCTTGAGGTCCCGTATGTCTATTTCATCCTCTCCCTGGAGGAATGCGTCCGCTTCGGAATCTCTGTCCTTGTATTCCGGAAGAAGAGGTGGATGCAGAGCTTAAAGCCATCCGGCTAGGGAAGGGAATCCCAATACCGGGGGATGACATTGAGACTCATACCTGACGGCGGACTATCGGATTTTAGAAGATCGCGCTGTAGTTTTAGATTTTAGATCAGCTTATATTTTCGCGTCTTTTTCGGCAGACGCTTTCTCCGCGTTTGCATCGGCTCTTTTTAGCGTAAGAGGCTTGCAGAGCCTTAACAGTCTTCCGCCCAATAAAAATATGCAGTAGGATAAGCTGCCGGCCGAAAATGTGATCAGGATCCAGATCATGTAGATCATCAGAAATGAGATCACATTTTATTGCTCGCGGTATGGATATAGAAATTTCCGACAACGATAAGATCCGTCAAGAGGATGACGGCCAGGACGGCCCATAAGCGGATATTTTCAAACGGATTATATTTCCTTACATAGCCGCCCAAGGAGTATAAAAATATGCCGGTGGCTATGACATCCAGCCCTCCGCATAAATTGGAAAGGATGATCGCACTCCAGCCAAACTGAAGAAGAGAAAACAAAACCAGCAGGAACATAAGATAATTTTTCCGATCCAGCTTATTCAGAAATTGATTCAAAAATACCTTTGCGATCACCATTACAATAAAATAATATCCGACAAACCAGGACATGTTGTTAAACACGGTGAAGGGTATCAGCCTGGGCGGAAATCGATCTATATTCGTATAAGCGTATATCGACGAAAAGCCCAGCAGCATTGCCGAAAAGCCAAGCTGAAGCAGCAATTTCTTTGAGATCTTAGTCAGATCCATCGAGTCCTTATGCGCCATGAAATATCCGGAAATCATCAGGAAAATGGCATTTCCCGCCTGTCCCATCGGGGAGATGAGAGCCAGTATGCATAATCGTTTTGAAAAATAGGGATGGCAGAAGCAGTCATTTCCCAAAGCCGCAATGGACTCTGAATCTGTTAATTGAGCCTTGATGCAGTGAAGGAACAGGTGATACGCGATGATCATAATCATCGCTGTGATTCTCAATAATTCAATATTAGAGCTTCTTTTCTTCATGATGCCTCTGCCTCTCTGCTCCTTTTTGGCGGAGCATTGCCGACTGCTAAAGAGCTTAGTCTATTCCGCCGGAAATAGTCAAGAGAGAGTCGGTACTACAGGAGGGAACGGATATTGGGAAGCTGTCCCGGATACCGATCCTCCGGACTTCGGGCTGTCACGGGCTTGGGCAGCCTTATGGGATTTTATGCATGCCTTCGCTTCGCGCTATCAGAAGCTCGGAGAGCTCGATCAGCTGCGGAAGGCAGGCCTCAAAGAAGATTCGAAAGCTCCTGCAATAACGGTTTCTGGGGCGGGGGTCTCCTCCCTCTATGCATCTTTGGCGAAAGCAGCCATTCCTGCAGAGCGGATAGAAGGAGCAGCGTCCGCATTCCTCCGGTATGGGAAGAGAGCGTTGGACGAAATCCGTATCTCGGAAGCGCCGGTTCAGATCGGAGAAGGAATCCCGATTCAGGTTCCCGAGGCAATAGGAGTCCATGCAGTAAAAGTCACAGGGATAGACAGAGCCGTCCGCCTCGACGGTGTACTGCAGGCTGCAGTGCCCCAGCATATCGCAGGCCTCCGGAGGGGCACCTAGGAGGAGGGAGAGATAGTTCTCAAAGATTCGGATATGGGGGGGATCTCCTCTCTTAAAATCGTCATACCAAAGCTGAAAGAGCTTTATCAGCATCCTTCCGTAGGACTCCGGACTCAGGTAAGAGCCGCATCCCCTATGAGAAGCCGCCGGAGGGTCCAGGCAGGGGATATACTGCTGGTAGAGACAGTTCAGACTCCGGTAGCTTTGATAGATTTCCGTGATCCGGGCGGCGCTGTCCTCATGGATGACGGTGAGGAGGTTGAAATCCACACTGCAGCGCTGCAGCAGACGGAGCCTCTCGAGGATACGCTGATAGCTGGGGGCGCCAGAGAGCTCTCTTCGGTATCTGTCGTGACTCTCCCGGATCCCGTCCAGGGACAGGCCGACGAGAAAATTATGCTCTTTGAAAAAGCGGCACCAGGCTTCATCCAGCAAAAGGCCGTTTGTCTGGAGGCTGTGCTGAATCCTCCGGCCTTTTTCTCCCCGCTTTTCCTCCAGCTCGATCAGCCTCTCATAAAAGGGAAGCCCCCGGAGCAGGGGCTCTCCGCCCTGAAAGCCGAGGAGCAGGGCATCCGGACTGTAGTCCAGTGCCCTTTTCAGGATATTTTCCAGTGTTTTTTCCGACATGATTCCGGAATTCCCGGAGCTTCTTTGGGAGATTTCATCCCGATAGAAGCAATAGGAGCAGTTCATATTGCAAAGGCCGGAGACCGGCTTCAGCAAAAGGGAGAGCATGACATTACCTCCGGAGATCTTTGCCTTAGGATGCGCTGTTCATAAGCTGAATTATGGCACAAATTGAAGTTAGAATCTAATTATATTCATGAGCTGCGAAGATCGCAAGGAGACGCGCAGAGGATTATGCTTATCGCGATTCCGCAGATATTTTTCCGCAGCTTTGGTGGATTTTACGCTATCGCACTCTACAGTAAATTTACATCGTCAGGGGGGTGATTTTGTGTGGATTTTTGCACAAAATGAATATATAATTAATTGCATAATTTGTGAAACAATTATCGGCGAGGAAAGAGAGTATGATAAAAGATCGTATCGAAGTTGATGCAAAAACTAAGTGCAATGCAGATGACACAGAACAGATCCATTGAGAGGATCTGGATGGAATGCTGAACTATATGAATAAGACGATAGAGAAGTAAGCTTTGGCCATTTTGAAAAAATAGTCTGGAGATACCGCAATGATATACACGGATGCAGAACTAAAAGAGAAAATACATGAAATGATCCGGGGCTTTGAAAGCGAAGTGGTCGAGTTCAAGGAAGCGAATAACAGCTACTCTTTCAAAGATATCGGCAAGTATTTTTCTGCTCTTGGAAATGAAGCAATTATCAGGGGCAAGTCAGAAGGCTGGCTTATATTTGGCATTACCAATAAAGGGGAATTCAAAGGAACCGATTATCGTAAGAGCGGGAATCTTCAGTCACTGAAAAAAGAGATCACTACTGGAACAAACGAAAGGCTGACATTTCTTGATATCTATGAGCTAACTATGGAAAAATGCCGGATTGTGGCATTTCAGATTCCTCCGGCGATTCCCGGTATTCCGACGACCTGGAATGGAGCTGCTTGGGCAAGAGAGCATGAATCGCTGGTGCCGTTGCCTATGAATAAGGTAGACCTTATCCGCAGCCAGGTCGGATTGGATTGGTCAAAGGAAATCGTGAAAGACGCTACCATAGATGATTTGGACTCTGAGGCTGTAGCATATGCAAGAAAAATGTTTTCACAGAAACAGGAGAATAGGAAGCTGAGCAAAGAAATATTGTCCGGATTATCCGATATAGAGGTTTTGAACAAAGCGGGCATTTGCTTCAAAGGACAGATCACGAGAACGGCGCTTCTCTTGTTGGGGAAAAAGGAGTCCGCGTTTTACTTTGACGGGTTTACTCCGAGAATAACATGGACACTTTATAATGCAGACAAAACCGTGAAGGCTTATGAACATTTTGATATGCCATTTTTGCTCGCAGTTGATAAGGTCTATGCAAAAATCCGGAATGAAAAATATAGATATATTACAGAACAGCAGACGCTATTTCCTGAAGAAGTTCAGCAGTATGATGCTGATCTGGTGAAGGAAGTTATCAATAATTGTATCGCACATTCTGACTACCGGCGTCATGGTAAGATTAATGTTGAAGAATTTGAGGATCATCTTGTTTTTATAAATGAGGGTGCCTTTATTCCGGAAACTATAGAGAAAGCTTTGGAGCCTGGATACAAGCCGCCATATTACAGGAATGCATTTCTCTGTAATGCAATGGTGAATATGTATATGATCGATACGAATTCTATGGGAATTCCGATGATTTATAATATACAGAAAGTCAGGTGCTTCCCGCTTCCGTCATACGATCTGGACGTTGTGAACCGTGTGAGCGTCACCATACATGGAAAAGTGCTTGATAAGAATTATACGCAGTTGTTGCATTCCAAGGGAGATATGGATCTGAAAACGGTATTTCTTTTGGATCAGGTGCAGAAGCGTAAGACCATATCAAAAGAAGACTATAAGGCACTGAAGAAGAGTGAGCTGGTTGAAGGACGATATCCGGCATTGTATGTATCATATAAGATTGCTGAGGCTGTAGGGGATAAAGCCGGTTATGTGAGAAATAAAGGGCTTGATGAAAAGATCCTGAAGGAACTGATGGTTTCAGCTCTTCAGAATGGCCCTTTGAAGAAGGCCGACATATATGAAGCTGTAAGACATGCTTTTCCAGAAGTGCTTTCTGAGGAGAAGCAATATAAAAAACTGTCTAATCTGCTTCAGAAAATGAAAAATGAAGGGATTGTTGCTGTTCGAGGCAGAGCTGTTCATGCTGAATGGTTCCTCATCAATAATATGTAGTCAAGGATAGTCAAGGAATACAGAGTTTAGTCAAGGAATTAGTCAAAGAGGATAAAATATAAGTCAACAAGGAGCCAAGAAATGCTGAAAACCTTGGGATCCTCGTTGGCTAAATCGAAAAATTTTATTCATGCAGTTAGTCAAGGATCAGCCTTTGAGATATCAGAAAACTTCATAGCCATCAGCCCGGAGCAGGATGTCAGGTATCCGGTCCGGGGATCTGCCCAACTGTTCGCTGACGGCTATCCGTCCAGCATTCTTTGGGAAACACTTCATATCATTTGGAGATGGCAGCTTTTGATACCCCATACTCCTGGGCGATACTTCTGTAAGTTTGTCCCCCTTCCCCATGGAGCCGAACGATCTTTCTCGAGGCCCCGCTTCCTGCTCATAGAGAGGCGTGTCATAAAGTCCTTCCTTCCCTCCCGTGCAGGCACGTCGTGAAGGAAGGACTTTCGACACTGGAATTATATCTCAAAATTTGAAAAAAATGAATTGACATGAGGGGAAAATGACAATACAATTAACGTAAACGTTTACGTTAGTGCGGATGTTTACATTAGTGCTGATGCTGATGTAAGTATTTGATGGAGATGAAGCTTAAAGCTTAATGTAAGTGCGGAGAGGGCTGGATGAGGCAGAGAGAGGATAAACGCGGGGGAAAGATAAGGCTCAAGGATATTTCCAGGCGCCTCGGCGTTTCCGCAGTCTCTGTCCACCGGGCGCTCAGCGGGAAGAGCGGGGTCAGCGAGAGCCTCAGAGAAAAGGTGATCCGGACGGCGGATGAGATGGGCTATATCCGAAATTATGCCGCGGCCAGCATGAAGAGGGGGATCTCCAGGATCGGCATCGTTCTTCCGAGAGATCACGGCACTCTCAACCTGTATTTTAACTATCTTTGGCTCGGGATTTCCGACAGTGCGGAGGAGCTCCGCTATCTGAACATAGAGACGGAGAGGCTGATCTGCGAGGATGAGAGAGAGCAGGAGCGGATTCTGGAGAAGCTTCTGCATTCGGAGAGCGGGGAATACGCCGGGCTTATTACCTTTTTCTTTACGAGGAATGAGCGGATTTTCGATCTTGTGCGGCGGATTTCCGGGACGGGAGTCTCCGTCCTCGTGATCGACGATGATCCCGAAGAGCTCTCCGATGTCAGCTGCATTCCGTCGAATGAGACGATAAGCGGTGCCGTCGCGGCGGACTTTGTCTCTTTGGTCGCCGCGGAGAACTCCGCCGTTCTTCTCTCCAGCGGGAGACTGGATTCCGCGGTTCACGAGAGGAAGAGGGAAAGCTTTATCGCGGCTCTTCGGGAGAGAAGGCCGGATTTAAGAGAGGAGATCATTGAGGGATATTCGAGAGAGCGGGAATCCAATGTGCCGCTCTGCGAAAATATGGCGAAGAGGCTCCGGGAAAAGGGGGAGGTCAGCGCGGTCTATGCCCTGACTTCACACGATAACCGGGCCATTGTAGAGGCGATCGAAAAAAGCGGAAGGAGAAGACAGATCCGGCTTTTGGGGACCGATCTCAATGAGGAGAGCATCCTTTTGCTCCGGCAGGGGCGGATGGACGCGGTGATCGATCAGGCGGCTTATCAGAAGGGCTACCGCGCTTTTCAGCTGATCAGCGATCAGATCATGAAGTGCCTTCCGGGGCGCCGCTGTTCCCCTCAGCCGATCGACATCGTTATGAAGGCAAATCTGGACTTCCACACGCCGTGGAGGTTGAGGGAGCAGGAGGATATCGGAGGCAGAATGCTGCGGAGAGAATAAGAAAATCGAGCGATGGCTATAAAAGGGAGCAAGGGAACGGGGAACAGGGGAAAAAGTAAAAAAGTAAGAAAGTAAGAAAAGAAGAAAGCAGGAAAAAGAAGGAAGTAAGAGAAGAAGGCAGGAAAAGAAAGAAAAAAGAGCTGGGAATAAGGAACAGAGAAGTGAGCAAATAGGAAAAAAGGAATAAAGTCAGAAAAAAGGAAAGCGGATGCGGAGGGCCCGGAATTCTCCGGGATTATTTATAAGGAAGGAGTTATTATGAAAAAAAGAGAGAAGAGATTTGCGGGAGCGCTGCTTTGTGCCGTGCTCGCCATGAACCTGCTTTCCGGCTGCGGCGGCAGCGGGGAGCAGAGCGGAAAGACGACGGAGGCGAAGACGGATGCCGCTTCCGGAGAGGCGGGGACGGAAAAGTCGGAGGCCGCACAGTCCGGAAAGGGAGAGAAGCTCGTCTACTGGTCGAACTGGGAGGCCACAGAGCCGCAGGGCGTGGTCATCACAAAGGCAGTGGAGGCCTATGAGAAGGAGAGCGGCATAGAGGTCGACCTGGAATTTAAGGGCCGGAAGGGAATCAAGGAGGGCCTGATCCCCGCTCTGGACGCGGACCAGCAGGTGGATCTTTTCGACGGGCAGGGCAATAAGAGCAATTACGGAGACCGCGTGATTGACCTTGAGGAGCTGGTTAAGTCCCATAACTATGAGGCGGGCACGAATCCCACCATGATGGCGCTGAGCAGAAGCTATTATGAGGACGGAAAGCTGAGGGAGATTCCCTACCAGTTCAAGGCGAACGGATATCTCTACAACAAAAAGCTCTTCCGGCAGGCCGGCATCGAGACGGTCCCAAAGAACTGGCAGGAGTTCCTCGATGCCTGTGAGAAGCTGAAGGCCGCCGGCATCACGCCGCTGACCACAGACGACGCCTACGCGCCGCAGGCCTTTGGAATCCATTTGGCGAGGCTCATCGGAACGGATCAGGTGAAGAAGCTCGTAAAGGACGGAGGCTGGGATCAGGAGGCGGTGCTGAAGGCTGCGGGCGCTTTCCAGGATCTGGCTTCGAAGGGATACTTCTCCTCTATGGTCGGTTCCAATGTCTGGCCGACCGGACAGAACACGGAATTCGCCACGGGCAAGGTCGCAATGTATTGTGTGGGAACTTGGCTTCCCAACGAGGTGAAGGGCATTACGGGGCCGGACTTTGAGTGGGGATTTTTCAACTATCCGGAGGTCCCGGACGGGATCAACGGGGAGAACGCCATGGTGATCGGGGCGCAGAGCTTCGGAATCACCTCGAAGTGCAAAAATCCGGAGGCGGCCTTCGCTCTGATCGAAAAGATCACGCGGGGAGAGTACGATGCGATGCTTGCGAAGGAGACGATCGGACTTCCGGCGGACAAGGAAAATCAGTCCTGGCCGGAGCAGCTCAAGGATGTAAAGCCGTATTTTGAGAACTGCACAGAGATCTTCGCGATCTCCGGCGGTGCGGAAAACAATCCCGAGCTCACGCCGGCGCTCAAGGAAAATCTGATGAAGCTCTACGCCGGAAAGCTCACGGCGGAGGAGTTTGCGAAGAATATGGAGGCAGCGGCGAAATAAGGAAGGCCGCGGGAAGAGGGGGACGGACAGATGAAACGAAACAGGGCGATGCTTCTGGCATTTACGCTTCCGGGGACGATACTCTTTCTGGGAATGTTCGTGTATCCCCTCATCCGGACGGTGTTCATGAGCTTTTTCTCCATCATGGAAATCACCGATCCGGTCTCCCGCTGGCATTTCAACGGCCTCGGGAATTACCGCTCACTTTTCTCGGCGAGCCTCTTTCGGCAGTCGATCTGGAATTTACTGAAAATCTGGACATTGGGAGGGCTGATCACCCTGACGATATCCCTGCTCCTTGCAGTTATTCTGAGCAGCGGGATCCGGGGAAAGTCCTTTTTCCAGGCGGCCATCTACCTTCCCAATGTCATCAGCGCCGTCGCGATGGCGACGATGTGGATCCAGTATGTATTTAACCCAAGCTACGGCTTCCTGACTCATTTTTTCCGGGCAGTCGGTCTGAAGCAGCTGGCGGAGCTCCAATGGCTGGACGGGGAGCATAAGTTCTGGGCTCTCCTTCTGTCCTACTGCTTTGGGATGATCGGGCATCATATGCTGATCTGGATCAGCGGAATCGAGAGAATCGGCAGGGAGTATTACGAGGCGGCGTGCATCGACGGGGCCGGGAGGAGAGAGCAGTTTTTCCATATCACGCTGCCCCTCCTCCGGGGGATCCTGAAGACCAATATCGTGATGTGGTCGATCAGCATCGCCGGCTTCTTCGTCTGGTCACAGCTCTTCTCACCGCTGACGCCGGACACCTCCACGGTGGTGCCCATGGTCTATCTGTATGTCAAGCTCTTCGGTGCGGAAAGTGTGGATGCGATCTCAAGGGACGCCGGAAGCGGCGCGGCGATCGGGATCATACTGAGTCTCTTCGTTCTCTTTGTATTCCAGCTGACGAACCGCCTGCTGAAGGATGATGATTTGGAGTATTAAGACGGGGACTGCCCATCGGAGGAGATCCGGGAAGAGAGGGGAAAAATGGAGAAAACGGGAATGAGGGCGATCGAGAAAAAAAGGTATTCGACTCTTCATCTGGGGCGGGAGCTGAGACTTTTGCCGGGCTATCTTGTGCTCATCGCCTGGGTTCTCTTTACCGCGGCGCTGCTCTTTTGGGTCCTCGCGGCGAGCCTGTCCACCACGGCGGAGATCTTCTCCGGAGAGGTGCTGAAATTCCCGACGGGCTTCCACTTCGAAAACTATGTCAAGGCGTGGGTCAGCTCGAATGTCTCCGTTTTCTTCGGGAATTCTCTTCTCTACGCCTGCGTGTCCTGCGCGCTCCTCATCTTGATCAGCGCCCCCTACGCCTATGCTCTGGAGCGCTTTACGTTCCCGGGAAGGCGCTGGATTCGCTCCTCCCTCGCCGCGGCGATGGGGGTTCCGATCGTCATGGTCATCATTCCGATCTATACCGTTGTGGCGAGGGCGGGGCTGCTGAAGCACCCCTCCTCCAATAGAATCATACTGATTCTTCTCTTTGTCGCGGCGAAGATCCCCTATACGACCACCTTTCTCGGGACGTATTTTTCCAATATTCCGAAATCCTATGAGGAGGCCGCGGCGATCGACGGCTGTCACCCCATCGAAACCTTCTGGAGGATCGTATTTCCTCTCGCAAGAGGCGGGATCAGCACGGTGACGATCTTTAACTTCATCGCGATATGGAACGAATATTTTCTCTCGCTCCTCTTCGTGAATTCCGATGCGCTCCGTCCGGTGGCGCTGGGACTTTTCTCCATGATCAACGGGATGAAGTACAGCGGGGAATGGGCCGGTCTCTTCGCCTCGGTCATCATCGTCTTCCTGCCGACCTTTATCCTCTATCTCTTCCTCTCGAAGAAGATCATCGGCGGGATCAGCGGAGGCATCAAGGGATAGAGGAAGCAGGGGAGAGGAGGTCTTATCTTGGCAAACGGAAGGAATCTGATCTTTATCTTTGCGGATCAATGGAGAGCCGGCGCGATGGGCTTTGCCGGGGAGGATCCGGTATATACTCCGAATATGGACCGCTTCTGCGAGGAGTCCACCTACTGCGACCACGCCTTCAGCACCTTTCCCGTCTGCTCCCCGCACAGGGCGAGCCTGATGACGGGGAAATATCCGCTCAGCGCGGGATTCTATACAAACTGCAAGAGAGGGCTTCCGCTGAGGCTTCGGGATGAGGAGCTTTGCATCGCACAGGTTCTGAAGGGGCAGGGCTATCGGACGGCCTATATCGGGAAATGGCATCTGGATGAACCGGAGCAAAACCATTGCCCCGCTCCCGCCTCCGGTGCGAGAGACTGGGATGCCTACACGCCCCCGGGGATCCGAAGGCACGGCTTTGATTACTGGTGCTCCTACGGGACCTTCGATCATCATCTCTCACCCCATTACTGGAGAGATGACGATAAAATGATCTGTCCCGGAAAGTGGTCTCCGGAGTATGAGACGGATGAAGTGATTTCGTATCTCGAGAAGCAGGGGAAGGATGAAAGGCCCTTTGCTCTCTATCTCTCATGGAATCCGCCCCACAGCATCTACTCGGAGGTCCCGGAGCGCTATCTGAAGCAGTACGACGATGTGGCCTTAAAAAAGAATATCAGCCTGACGGGACTCCACCACCACACGGGGGAGAGGAGCGAGATGAGCGAGGAGGAGCTCCGCCTGACCACAAGGCAGTACTACGCGGCCATCACGGGGCTCGATGAACAGTTCGGACGGATTCTTCGCTTCCTGAGGGAGAGCGGTCTCTACGAGAAGAGCATCGTCGTCCTCTCCGCGGATCATGGCGATATGATGGGTTCGCACGGCCTGATGGGAAAGCATGTCTGGTACGAGGAGGCCATAAGGATTCCGCTTGTGATACATATCCCGGAGAACCGGAAGGAAAGATGCCGTACCTGCATCGGCAGTCAGGACATCATGCCGACGGTGCTCTCCCTTTTGGATATCCCGGTCCCGGATACGGTGGAGGGGGGAGATCTCTCCCGCTATCTGACGGAGGAGCTCGAGGACAGGGAGCGGGTCTGCTTTCTCTGCGCCTGCCCCGGGAGGCTGGAGCTTGTGGAGGAATTTGCCCGGGAGGGCCTGCGCCCTCAGGACTTTGGCTGGAGGGGGATCCGGACGCAGGACTATACCTATATCATGGAGCTCGGCTATCACCCGGGGGAGAAGGCGAGGCGGCATCTCTACGACCTCAGAAAGCATCCCCTGGAGGAGAGGGAGGAGAGCGAAGAGGAGAGACGGGATCTGATGAAGGAGCTGGAGGGGCAGGTCATGGACTGGCTCCGCCGGCAGCAGGACGGCTTCTATAAGAGCTGGGAGACAGCCTGTGACAGCCTTTGAGAGCTGGGAGATAAAATCGACCCTTCTCTATAGGAGTTGGGAAATGGCCTGTGAGAGCCTGTGAAAACGGGGAGCGAGACAAAATCGACCGTCCTTTTTCTCTGGAAGCGATCCTTGTGCGAAGCGGGACGAAAAAGCATAGAGAAGCATAGAGAAGGACAGAGAGTGAGGAGAGGATAGGAATGGAAAAGTGGATCGGGGAAGCGGCGCTCAGGGAGCGGGAGGAGGCTTCTTTCGAAGAGCTGGAAGGGGCCATGGACAGGGCCGTAAAGCAGACAGAGGATAATCTCCGGCTCTATCAGGGGGCCTTTCCCGAGGCCAACAGCGTGGGCGGATTCTACCCGACGGGGAAAAATACGGACTGGACGAGCGGCTTTTGGACAGGGGAGCTTTGGATCTCCTATGATTACGAGAAGGATCCGGAGAAAAAGAGCTTTCTCCTCTCGGAGGGGGAGAAGGCGGTTCTTTCCTTTTCCCGCAGGATGGAGGAGCGGCATTATATCGATCACCACGATATGGGCTTCCTCTTTCTTCCCTCCTGTGTCTACGCATGGCGCCTCACGGGAAATCTGACAGCGAGGGAGACCGCGCTCCATGCGGCGGAGCAGCTGAAATCCCGCTACCGCGCGGAGGGGAGATATATTCAGGCCTGGGGTGAGATGCGGAGCGAGGGGAATGCCAGGCTGATCATCGACTGCCTTTTGAACCTTCCCCTTCTGTACTGGGCGTCCGAGGAGAGCGGGAGATCCGAATACCGGGAGATCGCGGAGATTCACACGGAAACCACTATGCGGCACATCCTCCGGGAGGATGGGTCCAGCTGGCACACTCTTTTCTTTGACCCGAAGAGCGGGGAATTTTCGCACGGTGCGACCTGCCAGGGCTATCAGGACGGCTCGGCCTGGGCGAGAGGGCAGAGCTGGGGGATCTATGGCACGGCGATTGCGTACAGGAATACGAAAAATGCCGATTATCTTCGGGATTTTCGAAGGATTTCCGCGTATTTTCTCTCTCACCTTCCGGAGGACCTCTGTCCCTACTGGGATCTCTCCTTTGGGGACGGGGACCAGGAGGAGCCGCGGGATTCCTCCTCTCTTGCGATCGCGGCCTGCGGCTTTCTGGAGATGAGCAGATATCTCCCCCGGGAGGAGGCGGAATACTACAACTCCCTCTCGAAGAAGCTGCTGAAGAGCCTGATCGACCACTACCAGGTGAAGGACAGGCGGCAGTCCGACGGACAGCTTCTCCACGGCACCTATGCGAAGAAAACTCCCTTTAATACCTGTAAAAACAGCGGAGTGGACGAATGCGTCATCTGGGGGGATTACTTCTTCATGGAGGCTCTGAACAGAATTTTAAGACCGGAAAGCATGAGCTACTTTTAAGAGCCGCCGCACTGCTCTTTTCGCTGCCCGCGTTCTGCGGGCGGCTTTTTAGTGCTTCGGATGCCTCCGGGGGAAGGGCTATTGCCGGCTCGGGGGAGACGGCGGAAGAGACGGAAAAGATTTTGTTATGATTAAAAGTTGAAAAGAATAAAAAATTATGTATAATAAGGGACGGATTTGCCGCATAAGTCCCTTGTTTTCCCGCCGTCTTGTTCGTCCGGCACAGGGCGTTCTCACTCCGACTGCCGCAGCCAGCGGCGCATAAGCATAGAAGTCTGCCATCAGGCAGACTCGGAGCGTTCTTGACCACTTCTCTGAGAGAAGTGTCTCCCGAAGGGAGATCGGCTGATGCCTCCCGGGCGAAGCCGAGTCGCCGGGGCGGCAGACGGTCTGTGCCGGACGGATCAAGCGGCAGTGCGGTGAGCCAGTATAACGGGAGCGCGAGGGTTGTTTTGTGTATGGAGGGTGTAGGGTGAAATCAGAAAAGAGAAAGGGATCGGGAGCGGCAGTGCTTGCGGCCTGTTTGCTTCTTTCCGTTGCGGATCAGTCCGCTTACGGGAGTCAGGATTTCCACAGGGAAAGAGGGACTTCCGTGGAGACCGGGATTCATACGGAAATGGGGATTCACGGGGAAACAGGAATCCACAGGGAAACAGGTTATAGCATGGAGATGGAGGAGGATCTTCCTTCTTCCGAAGCGGATAGGGATCTGCTGCCCGCGAGCTTCAGCAATATTCCGATGCCGCGGGCGGCGCTCTATGCGTCGGAGACCGAGACGATAGACATCACGGGGCTTGCCGACCGGGATGCAGTGAAGGCCGGGATAGAGAGTGCTCTGACTGCGGGAAAGGATGTCACTGTGATCGGAAGCAAGCAGGGGATCCATTCCCTGGAGCTTTCCGTTCCCGATCAGAGGAGGCTTGTCTGGAGGGCGAAGATCGAATCCGCAAATCCGGAGGATGGGGAGGCGATCTTGACAGTATCCGGGGGCTCCGGCAGTGTGTTTGAGCTTGCGGAGGGAGGAGCTGTGGCGGACCGCTCCGGAAATCATGATATGTCGGTCTGCGTCTTTAAGGACCGACTGCAGGTCGAAATCACGGGAGGAGAAATCTCCTCCGCCTCAAATCATCCGGAGTTAAATGTGGTAGATGCCGCGGATGATGTGAAGCTCCATATGATCGGCGGACGGATCGACGCCGAAGGGGGAGAGAAGACCGGAATCTACTCGAGCGGAGATGTCGTGATCGAGGGAGGAGAGATCTTCAGCGGGAGCGAGGATGCCGCGCACTGCGGGAAGGCGATTTCGGCGAAGAAGGTCCGGATCTCCGGGGGCTTCCTCTTTGGGCATGGGAGCAGTGCGGAGGCTCTCGTCGATGCCCGGGAGGGAAGAGAGATCGACGGAGGTGCACTTGTCGCCTTCGACAAATACGCGGAAGCAGGGAGAACGCATTACCTCAAAGGCTCAAAGCGGAACTTTTCCGTTCTGCCCGCTTCGGCAAAGGCGGTCTGGGGCGCAGAAAACGGACATTCCGGAATCGAGATCAATGGAAGCTCCGGGAGATGCTTCCGTGAGCTTCCGGGCATACAGATCGGAGAGCTCAAGGGGATTTCCCTCCCGGAGAACAAGGTCTACGACGGGAGCGCGGCTTCCTGTACGGGGACAGCTCATATTGAGCCCGCTGCTCTTCCCGGAGGCGAAAGCATCGCGATAAAATACCAAAAGGAAAATGAAGCAGGACTTTCGGAGGAAGCTCCGTCGGATGCCGGGAAATATCTCGTGCATGCCATCATAAGCGGGGCCGGAGCCTATTCGGAGGATGCTATTACGCTCGGGGAATTTGAGATCGCAAAGAGGCCGGTCCGCCTTCTGATCGAGGATCGGACGATGACGGCGGGACAGCCTCTTCCGAGCTTTGGCTTCCGCCTGGAGGGACAGGCCGCGGGGCACGGGAGCGCAGAGGTCTTTCAGCAGAGCCCGGTCCTTACGACATCCACGGATGGAAGGACAGCGGGAGAATTCGAGATCACAATTCTCTCTCCTCTTAGCTATCGGGAGAATTACCGGGCAGACGGGGCGAATGCCGTCGTAAAGGGGAAGCTCCTTGTGAAGGCGGCGGAGAACGGGAATCAGAACCCGGGGACGACGGCACCGGGCGGAAACGGAAGTCAGAACCCGGGGACAGCGGCACCGGGCGGAAATGGAAGTCAGAATCCGGGGACAGCGGCGCCGGGCGGAAACGGAAGTCAGAATCCGGGGACAGCGGCACCGGGAGGAAACGGAAGCCAGAATCCGGGGACGGCGGCACCGGACAGAAATGGAAATCAGAATTCCGGAAATGGAAATGCCGGCTCCCTGACACCGGGAGGCGGAAATCCCGGGAACGCTTCTGAAAACCCGGGCAGCGTGCCGAAGCCAAATCCCCCGAAGGAAGAGGAACAGTCGAAGCAGAGGGGAGGCTCCTCCGGCGGAGGCTCCGGCAGATCCTCAGGGGGCGGCTCCGGCAGATCATCGGGCGGGGGTTCCGGAAGATCGGGAGGCGGCTCCCGTTCCGGAGGCTCCTCCGGCAAGGGATCAGGGTCGCTCAGAGCTTCCGCCTCGGGAAAAGCGGGGACAAACGGAGGAAGCGGGAGCAAGGGAGAATGGATTCAGGATCAAAAGGGCTGGTGGTACAGAAATCCGGACCGCTCCTACCCGAAGTCCAGCTGGCTCTCCCTGGAATACAACGGGAAGAAGGACTGGTATTATTTTAACTCCGAGGGGTATATGCAGACCGGCTGGCAGCTCATAAACGGAAAATGGTACTACCTCTATGAGAAGACAGAGGGGGGAAGGACAAAGGGCTCCCTCGCGGTCAGCACCGTGATCGGAGGCTATACGGTAAACTCCAATGGAGAGTGGACGGCCTAAAATAAGATAAGTTAAGACAATAAGATAAGTTAAGATAAGATGAGATAAGATAAGAGAAAGGCCTCGGCCCCCCGATTTTCCGTCGGGAGGCCGAGGCCTTTTCTTCGATCCGCCGCAGTTCACATCGGTCGCAGTTCACAGCATTACAGCACAGCTCCCCAAGTGATGCGAAGAGCGCCGTCTTCCGTCATCTTCCTTCCGCGCGATCTCCACAAGGCGCTTTGCCTTCCAAGGGATAAGAAGAGCACCGCCTTCAGTCATTCCCGACAGGACCTTATCCCGCGGGGAAATCGGAGGGAGCCGGAGCTCAGACGGCCTCCAGGGCATGCTTTAGATCCGCGAGCAGGTCCTCTCTGTCCTCGAGTCCCAGGGAGACGCGGATGAGACCGGGGGCTACACCGGCCGCCGCAAGCTGAGAGTCGTTCAGCTGGCGGTGCGTCGAGCTCGCCGGGTGCAGGCAGCAGCTGCGGGCGTCCGCAACATGCGTTTCGATCGCGATGAGCTTCAGCTTTCCCATAAAGCGTTCCGCGGCCTCCCGCCCGCCGGAGAGTTCGAAGGAGACGACCCCGCATCCGCCCCCATGCAGATATTTTTCTGCGAGTCCGTGATAGCGATTCCCTGGAAGTCCGGGATAGTTTACCTTGAGGACCTTGTCCTGTGCATCCAGGAATTCCGCCGCGGCCTGGGCATTCTCCACATGCCTTGGCATACGGACATGGAGGGACTCGAGGCCGAGGTTCAGATAGAAGGCGTTCTGGGGGGACGGAATGCAGCCGAAGTCGCGCATCAGCTGCGCGGTGCACTTGGTGATGAAGGCCCCCTCCCTTCCGAAGCTCTCCGCATAGCAGGTTCCGTGGTAGGACTCATCCGGTGTGCAGAGGCCCGGGAATTTATCCGCGTGGGCGAGCCAGTCGAAGTTTCCGCCGTCCACGATCGCCCCGCCGACCGCGACGCCGTGGCCATCCATATACTTCGTCGTGGAATGGATCACGATATCGGCGCCCCATTCGATCGGGTGGCAGTTGATCGGGGTCGGGAAGGTATTGTCCACGATCAGAGGAACGCCGTGGGCATGGGCGGCTTTCGCGAATTTCTCGATGTCCAGCACGGTGAGAGCCGGATTTGCGACTGTCTCCCCAAAGACAGCGCAGGTATCCTCGCAGAAGGCGGCGTTCAGCTCCTCCTCCGTGCAGTCCGGAGAGACGAAGCTTGCGCGGATGCCCATCTTTTTCATGGTCACGGCGATCAGATTGAAGCTCCCCCCGTAGATGCTGGAGGATGCCACGATATGAGAGCCGCACTCGCAGATGTTGAAGAGGGAGAGAAAAGTCGCGGCCTGCCCGGAGGAGGTCAGCATAGCCGCGCAGCCGCCCTCGAGCGCTGCGATCTTTGCGGCGACGAAATCATTGGTGGGATTTTGCAGACGAGTGTAGAAATACCCGCTCTCCTTCAGATCGAAGAGCCGCCCCATCGCCTCACTGCTGTCGTAGCGGAAGGTGGTGGACTGGATGATCGGGACCTGACGGGGCTCTCCGTTTTTCGGAGTATAGCCGGCCTGAACGCAACGGGTGCCGATGGAATAATCGCTCATGCTCTCTTCCTTTCCTTAATCAATAAACGCCCATGCCCGCATTCCCGGGCGTTTTCTCATAATTCCGCATCCCGGGGAGGGAAACGGAGGCAGACCTATGATGCAGAAAACATCTTATCACAGCTTTTCCCCTGCGAGAAGCGCGATCGAAAAGAGATCGAAAAAAATACTTGACATATTGTCAGGCATGATGTTTACTTGCGCCATCCTGCGCGATTCCATGTACCTGATCGCGCATTTACATGCCGTTGCCCTGCCGTTTGATCGGCCCGCGTACCGTGCGTCTTCCGCTCCGGCGCTTACTGCGGGCCGTAAGTCTTTGTGCGGCTTCGCGCTGTCCGAAGCTCACAGACTCGGCTTCGCCCGGGAGGAATCAGCCGATCTCCCTTCGGGAGGCACTTCTCTTCGAGAAGACTCAAAAACACTCCGAGTCTGCCTGATGGCAGACTTCTGCGCCAGGGACTCGGCTTCGCCCGGGAGGCATCAGCCGACCTCCCTTCGGGAGGCACTTCTCTTCGAGAAGACTCAAGAACGCTCCGAGTCTGCCTGATGGCAGACTTCTACGCTCAAGATTCGGCAGTCGGAATGAGAGGATCCCGGGTGGGACGGACCGATCAAACGGCAGGCGAAGCAGGAAGGGAGAACGAACAAGATGTATATTGAAAAAATCAACGGACCGGAGGATGTGAAGAAGCTGTCCTTAAGGGAGCTGCCGGAGCTCGCCTCGGAGATGCGGAAGGCTCTGATCCAAAGAGCCAGCATTCATATGGGGCATGTGGGTCCGGATCTTGGATTCATCGAGGCCACGGTGGCCCTCCACTATGTCTTCTCCTCTCCAAAGGATAAGATCGTCTTCGATGTCTCGCACCAGACCTATCCCCATAAAATGCTGACCGGCAGGAAGGACGCCTATCTCTATGAGGAGCATTACGGCGATGTCTCCCCCTACAGCTCTCCCGCGGAGAGCCCCCATGACTTCTTTGAGATCGGGCACACCTCGACCTCCATCGACCTGGCCCTGGGACTTGCGAAGGCCAGGGATTTAAAGGGGGAGAGGGAGAATATCATCGCGGTGATCGGAGATGGTTCCCTTTCCGGCGGAGAGGCGCTGGAGGGACTCAATATCGCGGGGGAGCTCTCGACGAATTTCATCATCCTCGTAAATGACAATCAGATGTCGATCGCGGAGAATCACGGCGGACTCTATCGAAATCTCGAGGAGCTCCGGGATACGGAGGGAAGGGCGGAAAATAACCTCTTCCGGGCGATGGGACTGGACTACCTCTATCTTCCGAATGGAAATGATATCGCATCCCTCGCTGCGGCCTTTGAGAAAGTGAAGGATATCGGGCATCCGATCGTGCTCCACATCAATACCGAAAAGGGAAAGGGTTATCCCCCGGCGGAGAGGGACAAGGAGAAATGGCACTGGCATCTCCCCTTCGATATCGAGACGGGGGAGACGAAGGAGGAGTACCGGGACGAGGGGGAGGATTATGAGAGCGAGACCGCAAAATTTCTCCTCGAAAAGATGGCAAAGGACCCGAGCGTGATCGCGGTCAGCTCCGCCGTCCCCGGCGTGCTTGGCTTTACGAAGGAGCTCCGGGAGAGAGCCGGAAGGCAGTATATGGATGTCGGGATCGCGGAGCAAAGCGGCGTCGCGGTGGCCTCCGGCATCGCAAAAAACGGCGGAAAGCCGATCTATTTCACCTCCGCGACCTTCCTCCAGAGGGCCTATGACCAGCTTTCACAGGATGTTGCGATCAATCATACGCCGGTGACAATCCTCGCCGGGAGCGCCTCCATCTACGGGATGCGGGACAAGACTCACCTCGGTCTCTACGCCCTTCCGATGCTCTCCAACATTCCGGAGCTCGCCGTGCTCGCGCCGGAGGGAAAGGAGGAGTATTTCTCGATGCTGGAATGGTCGATCGAGCAGAGGGAGAGGCCCGTCGTGATCCTGATCCCGGCGGACGATGTGCATCCGACGAATCATCCGGTCCGAAAAGACTACGGAAGGCTCGGGGAATTCTGCATGGCGCGAAGCGGAAAAGTGGCCGCGCTCCTCGCCTATGGCGCGCTCTACCAGACGGCAGAGCGGGCGGCCGACATCCTCCGGGAGAAGCTTCATCACGAGATCACATTGATCGATCCCTGCTTTGTCTCTCATATCGATTATGCGATGCTGGAGGGACTGAAGAAGGAGCACAGGATCACCGCCGTGCTGGAGGATGGAATCCTGGAGGGCGGCTTCGCCCCGAAGATCAGCTCCTTCTACGCGGACTCCGATATGAGAGTGCTGGAGTTCGGCCTGGAAAAGAAGTTCTATGACCGCTATGACATCGAGGCTCTCCTCCGGGAGCGGCAGCTCACGCCGGAGCAGATCGCGGAGAGAATCCTTAGGGAGCTGAATGATCGGAGTCCGCTTTGAGAAAAAGCCCCCTCTGTATTTTCGGAAGAATTTATGATATATAGATAAGACCGGGGACGCTTTTATGGGGTGAGGAGAGCCCCGGCGGCAGCGCCCTGATCTATTTATGAGGAGGAAAGCATGGACAAGGAACAATATCTTTCAGTATACAGGCACTCTCTCGCACATATTCTTGCGAAGGCGGTCATTGAGCTCTACGGGAAGGATGTGCAGTATGCGATCGGGCCGGAGGTCGAGGACGGCTGCTACTATGATTTTGTGTTCCCAAGACCTGTGACGGAGGAGAACTTCAAGGAGATCGAGGACAAGATGCGGGAGATCATCCGGAGAAAGGAAGCCTGGACGAGGAAGGAGCTCTCCCGGAAGGAGGCGCTCGAGCTTTTTAAGGATCAGCGCTTTAAGAAGGAGATCATCGAGGATCTGCCGGAGGACGCCGTCATCAGCGCCTATCATACAGGGGATGACTTCGTGGATCTCTGCCGCGGCCCCCATGTGGAGAATTCCAAAGAGCTTTTGAACGCAGCCTTCCAGATCAAGTCCACCTCCGGGGCCTACTGGAGGGGGGATGAGCACCGGGACCAGCTCCAGAGGATCTATCTCTACGCCTTCCCGGACAAGGAAGCTCTGAAGGCGCATCTTAAGTTCGTGAAGGAGGCGCAGGAGAGGGACCACAAGAAGCTCGGAGCCCAGCTGGAGCTCTTCCTCTTTGACGAGACCGCTCCCGGCATGCCCTACTGGCTCCCGAGAGGCTGGAAGATGTATCAGGCTCTCCTCAAGTATTCGAGAGAGGTACAGGAGAGGCACGGTTACAGGGAGATCGCCGCTCCGCTCATCAACAACAAGAAGCTCTGGCTGATCAGCGGACACTGGGCACACTACATCAACAATATGTTCATGGTGCCCGGCGTATCCGGCTGGCTGAAGGCGGACGCGGAGATTCCGGGGATCCTGGAGAACCTCGCGGAGCAGGGAGAAGAGCCGAAGAATATAAAGATTCAGGCGGGCTCCGTCCTCTATAACCGGGAGAGGATGGACACGATGGCGGCAAAGCCCATGAACTGCCCGAATGCCATGCTCACCTATAAGAGGAAGAACCGCTCCTACCGGGAGCTTCCGATCCGCTACTCCGAGTATGATGTGCTCCACCGGAAGGAAAAGTCCGGGCAGATGAATGGTCTCTTCCGCGTGCAGGAATTCCGGCAGGACGACGATCACACCTTCGTCATGGAGTCGCAGATCGAGGATGAGATCAAGGATATCATCTCCATCGCGGATGAGATCTACTCGACCTTCGGCGTGAGCTACCGCGCGGAGCTCTCCACAAGACCCGAGGACTTTATGGGAGATATCGAGGTCTGGGACAGGGCGGAGGCGGCCTTAAAGCGGATCCTCACGAATAAGTACGGCGAGGGAGGCTTCGAGATCAATGAGGGAGACGGGGCCTTCTACGGGCCGAAGATCGACCTCCAGATCAAGGACGCGCTCGGGAGAGAATGGCAGTGCGGGACCATCCAGCTCGACTTCCAGCTCCCGCATAATTTCGGCTTGAGCTATCAGACCGCGGAGGGCGTATCGGCGATGCCGGTCGTCATTCACAGGGCGATCTACGGCTCCCTGGAGCGCTTCATCGGCATTATCATCGAAAACTTCAAGGGCGTCTTCCCCTTCTGGCTCTCCCCGGAGCAGGTCGGCATCGTCCCGATCCGAACGGAGCATAATGCCTACGCGAAGAAGATTTTTTCGCTTCTGCAAAAACGCGGCATCCGCGTCGAGGCGGATTACTCCGAGAGCAATATGAAGGAAAAGATCAAAAAGTACAAGAATTTCAAGGACCCGTACATCCTCGTCCTCGGAGACCGGGAGGCGGAGGAGAACACCGTCTCCATCAACATGAGGGGCTCAAACCGGCAGCTCAATAATATCCCGATCGAGCGCTTCCTCGCGATGTGCGAGAGGATGAATGAGGAGCACAGTCTGGAGCTTTTAGAGAGCGCGGATTGAGATCCATCCGACATAGCTCTCATAGGAAAAAGGAATGGCGGGTGCTATTGACATATTTTTCGGCAGGCTTTAGGATAGGGAAAATTTCACAGAGAAAAAGGCTTTGACGAAAAGGAGTAGGAAGGCGGGATGCTCAAGAGAGCTGACGGTAGCTGCGAGTCAGTGCGGAACGCCTTTTGAAAATCATTTCCGAGCTGCCGCGCCGAAACAGCAGTAAGCGCGGACGGATGCCCCCGTCATCACGGGCAGCGCATTCCAATGGATGCGAAAGAGCGGCCATCTCAGGATGGCAATAAGAGTGGTACCGCAGAGGTCTGAACCTTTGTCTCTTATCGGCGTAAGCCGAAGGGGCAGGGCTCAGGCCTTTTTCTCTCTTATTCTGTGAAAGAGATGAGGCGGGGACAGAAAGGGGAAGGATTATGAAGGTTTTGGAAAAGCTGAGCGCATTCGTGAGTCGATGGATGGCGCTCCTTGTCATACTCGCGGCGGCGGTCTCGCTCTTTTTCCCGGGAGCGGTGAGTTTTATCAGCACGAAGTGGATCAATTATCTGCTCGGCGTCGTAATGTTCGGGATGGGGCTCACACTGAAGCCCTCCGACTTCACGGACGTTCTCCGGCGCCCGAAGGATGTCGTGATCGGCGCGCTCTGCCAGTTCACCCTGATGCCGCTCATCGCCTTTTTGCTCACGAAGCTTTTCCGACTTCCGCCGGAGCTTGCGGTCGGCGTCATCCTCGTCGGAACCTGTCCGGGGGGAACCTCTTCCAATGTCATGACCTATCTCTCCCACGGAGATGTGGCGCTGTCTGTGTGCATGACCTCGGTCTCCACCGTGCTCGCGCCGTTTATGACGCCGCTTCTCACGCTGCTCTACGCGGGAAAGACAGTCGATGTCAACGTCATGGGCATGTTCATCTCGGTTCTCCAGGTCGTGCTTCTTCCGATCCTCCTGGGCTTTGTCGTGAATTACTTCTTCGGACGCTTCACGCAGAGGGCGGTGAAGGCGCTTCCCCTGGTCTCGACACTCGCGATCATCCTGATCATCGCAGCGGTGGTCTCGGTGAACTCCCAGAAGATCCTCTCCAACGGACTTCTGATCATCGTCGTCGTCATCTGCCACAACCTTCTCGGCTATGCGGCGGGCTACGGCGTCGCGAAGGCGCTCCGCCTGGACACGACGAAGTGCCGCGCGATCTCGATCGAGGTCGGCATGCAGAATTCCGGACTCGCCACGGGACTTGCGCACACGCATTTTTCGCAGTATCCCCTCGCGATGATCCCGGGAGCGGTCTTCTCCGTGTGGCATAATATCTCCGGAGCCCTGCTCGCGAATTTCTTTAACGATATGAGTGAAAGGGAGAAGAGCCCGGATCTCCGGGAGGCCCAAAAGGAAAGCCTCGCGTAGGATAAAATGGGATAAGATAAGAGAAAGAAGATAAAGGAGATTTCTGATGAACAGTGATAAGGTACGGGAGGGAATCCAGCAGGCGCCGCACAGGAGTCTGTTCAACGCACTCGGCTATACGAAGGAGGAGATGCGGAAGCCGATGATCGGCGTGGTCTGCTCCTACAACGAGATCGTGCCGGGACATATGAATCTGGACAAGATCGCGGATGCGGTGAAGCTCGGCATCGCGGAGGCCGGGGGGATGCCGGTGCTCTTCCCTGCGATCGCGGTCTGCGACGGCATCGCGATGGGACATGTGGGCATGAAATATTCCCTGGTGACGAGGGATCTGATCGCGGATTCGACGGAGTGCATGGCGAGGGCGCATCAGTTCGACGGGCTTGTGATGATTCCGAACTGCGATAAGAATGTCCCGGGCCTCTTAATGGCGGCCGCGCGGGTCAACATCCCCACTGTCTTCGTCTCGGGCGGCCCCATGCTCGCCGGGCATGTGAGGGGCAGGAAGCGCTCTCTCTCCTCGATGTTCGAGGCGGTTGGGAGCTATGAGGCGGGGAAGATGTCCCTCGAGGAGCTTCGCTGCTACGAGGAAAATGTCTGCCCGACCTGCGGCTCCTGCTCCGGCATGTACACCGCAAACTCGATGAACTGTCTGACGGAGGCGATCGGCATGGGACTCCCCGGAAACGGCACGATCCCCGCGGTCTACTCCTCCCGGATCCGCCTCGCGAAGGAGGCGGGCTACGCAATCATGAAGATGGTCGGGGAGAATATCCGCCCGCGGAACATCATGACGGAGGATGCCTTCCGGAACGCGCTGACGGTCGATATGGCGCTCGGCTGCTCCACCAATACGATGCTCCACCTCCCTGCGATCGCGCATGAGTTCGGCATCGAGCTCGACATGGAGTATGCCAATGAGATCTCGGACCGCACGCCGAACCTCTGCCACCTCGCCCCGGCCGGCCCCGCCTATATGGAGGATCTCAACGAGGCGGGCGGCATCTACGCCGTCATGAAGGAGCTCAGCAAGAGGGATCTTCTCCAGCTGGACGGGATCACCGTCACGGGAAAGAGCATGAAGGAGAATATCCGCGCCGCGGTGAACCGGGACCCGGAGATCATCCGCCCGATCGAAAATCCGTTCCTGCCAAACGGCGGCATCGCGGTCCTGAAGGGGAATCTTGCGCCGGATACCGGCATCGTGAAGCGCTCCGCCGTCGCGCCGGAGATGATGCAGCACGAGGGACCGGCCCGTGTCTTCGACTGTGAGGAGGATGCGATCGAGGCGATTAAGGGCGGCAGGATCCATGAGGGAGACGTCGTCGTGATCCGCTACGAGGGCCCGAAGGGCGGCCCGGGAATGCGGGAGATGCTGAATCCGACCTCCGCGATCGTCGGCATGGGACTCGGCAGCACAGTCGCGCTGATCACGGACGGTCGCTTCTCCGGCGCCTCCCGCGGAGCGGCGATCGGCCATGTCTCCCCGGAGGCCGCGGTCGGCGGACCGATCGCACTGGTGGAGGAGGGAGACATCATCTCCATCGACATCCCCGGAAACCGACTTAACATGAAGGTCTCAGAGGAAGAGCTCGCAAAGAGGAGAGCCGCGTGGAAGCCGAGAAAGCCGAGGGTCACGGACGGTTACCTCGCCCGCTACCAGGCGCTCGTCACGAGCGGAAACCGCGGCGCAATCCTGGAGCTGCCAAAGGGATGGGAGTGAGGGAGCGCGAAGAAGCTCCTGATACTTTCGAGATCTTTGTATCTTTTAAAGTACAATCTGCCGGATGGGAGGACCTTCCTTCCCATCCGAAATCCCTGTATAATATTTTGGAGAGGAGAAAATTGGGTTTTTGCGCCGCAATAGGAAATATGCGGGGAAGGAGAGCTTTTATCCCGCGGTAGGCGATAAAAATGCAGAAAAATATTTTTGCGCCGCAAAACTGCATTTTCCACCGCATGAATGCTGCATCGCAGAGGACAGGATTTGAAGAACCGATATCCCCGAAGGGGACGGAAACTCCCGCTGAGGTATACCGATACTGTGACTGATATGCTAATTTGAAGAACCGATATCCCCGAAGGGGACGGAAACTAAAAAAGTCCGGAGCTGGGAGCGATACCTTGTCGAATTTGAAGAACCGATATCCCCGAAGGGGACGGAAACATCAACAAACTCATGTTTGGTATCGCCGATGATATCCATTTGAAGAACCGATATCCCCGAAGGGGACGGAAACTTCCCCGTCTTTTCCGATGATACCGTTATCTGCATTTGAAGAACCGATATCCCCGAAGGGGACGGAAACCGCATGCCGACAAATCTATACAATCATAGGCATCATTTGAAGAACCGATATCCCCGAAGGGGACGGAAACTCTTTTGTCAAACGCGTAAAACTTCCTGTTAATCTTCATCATTTGAAGAACCGATATCCCCGAAGGGGACGGAAACATTTATTGTTCAAAGAAACTTTCTGCGCCGTTGATCAGAATTTGAAGAACCGATATCCCCGAAGGGGACGGAAACCCTTTTCGCCTACAAATGCAAGTGTCCCCTTTCCGTTATTTGAAGAACCGATATCCCCGAAGGGGACGGAAACGGGGCATACGGTTCGGTCCCAGTATGTGGACGATTTGAAGAACCGATATCCCCGAAGGGGACGGAAACAGCAAATCTCCGCTTTTACCATGACGGAAGCGGAAATTTGAAGAACCGATATCCCCGAAGGGGACGGAAACAGATCCTAATGAGTATACTGTGAGCCCACCTCCAATTTGAAGAACCGATATCCCCGAAGGGGACGGAAACAAATATAGAATTGATCTTTTCAGTACATTCTTGAAGAGCATTTGAAGAACCGATATCCCCGAAGGGGACGGAAACTAACTGGCATAGTGTTGTTCATCATCTGCTGCTGATAATTTGAAGAACCGATATCCCCGAAGGGGACGGAAACTTCTTCCGGGATATTTTCCTTCGCCCATCCCTTAGCTTCATTTGAAGAACCGATATCCCCGAAGGGGACGGAAACCCCGACGACGGAGATCATGAACGGACATATCCACTTATTTGAAGAACCGATATCCCCGAAGGGGACGGAAACCGGGGGAGTATTTTTTGCACGGGGAAGGCGGACCGATTTGAAGAACCGATATCCCCGAAGGGGACGGAAACGGTCGCGGTACCATTCTGCGGGTCGCCATTCCCCGTCTTTTCATTTGAAGAACCGATATCCCCGAAGGGGACGGAAACCCGAATTCCTCGTTGGTAAAAACCTTCATCTCATATTTGAAGAACCGATATCCCCGAAGGGGACGGAAACTTATCCGCGGTATACCCTGAGCGCTCATAGTAATCATTATTTGAAGAACCGATATCCCCGAAGGGGACGGAAACGCTACTTACCCGAACTATAAGCCGAATGATCCTACATTTGAAGAACCGATATCCCCGAAGGGGACGGAAACCATACTGTCGTCCTTGACAATGAGTGTGGCATCAATTTGAAGAACCGATATCCCCGAAGGGGACGGAAACTTTCTCTTCATAAATTTTCTTTACGATATTATTTATTTTATTTGAAGAACCGATATCCCCGAAGGGGACGGAAACTATAGAGAACTCTCACATCATATCTATACACAGACTATTTGAAGAACCGATATCCCCGAAGGGGACGGAAACATTCTTTTGTGAAGAAGCAGAAGAACTCAATGTAATTTGAAGAACCGATATCCCCGAAGGGGACGGAAACAATGTTAGTAGCCATATGTTCCACCTTTCTACCCATTTGAAGAACCGATATCCCCGAAGGGGACGGAAACATTAGCTCCTCCCTGTCAATATAATAATTCATCTGACAAATTTGAAGAACCGATATCCCCGAAGGGGACGGAAACTTAGAAAAGGGTGATGCTTAGAACGCTCTACCTACAATTTGAAGAACCGATATCCCCGAAGGGGACGGAAACTAAGCATCAGCTTTGGCTTCAATCGTAACCTTAGTATTTGAAGAACCGATATCCCCGAAGGGGACGGAAACGGATATATAGAGATGGATCCATGAAAGGACGTATCAATTTGAAGAACCGATATCCCCGAAGGGGACGGAAACAGAGATTTATAAGGACTATCGCAATCCGGTATCCACATTTGAAGAACCGATATCCCCGAAGGGGACGGAAACTGATGATATATCATCATATGTTATTATCACAATTATAATTTGAAGAACCGATATCCCCGAAGGGGACGGAAACCGTACAAAGAAATCGGGAACTTACCGGTAAAAAAATTTGAAGAACCGATATCCCCGAAGGGGACGGAAACTCTTTTGCATTGTAGGAAACGAACAGTCCAGACTTATTTGAAGAACCGATATCCCCGAAGGGGACGGAAACGATTCGATCCCTCAGGAACCACAACATCAAATGTACATTTGAAGAACCGATATCCCCGAAGGGGACGGAAACGACTGTATAGCATCCTACTATATGCTTGACAAAATTTGAAGAACCGATATCCCCGAAGGGGACGGAAACAGGGAAAAAGGGTTGACAACGGAAAAGCGGTCTTCTATTTGAAGAACCGATATCCCCGAAGGGGACGGAAACTAATGTATGGCTGGACGATCAGATGGTTCAGGATGGAATTTGAAGAACCGATATCCCCGAAGGGGACGGAAACCATTCTTACGGATTAACTCAACCAAGTCATCGATGTACTTCATTTGAAGAACCGATATCCCCTAAGGGGACGGAAACATGACCGTCCTTATAGGTATGCATCTGGTATACCATTTGAAGAACCGATATCCCCGAAGGGGACGGAAACAATACATCGCAAACCGATTCATAATCTCAGAGACCATTTGAAGAACCGATATCCCCGAAGGGGACGGAAACGAATTAGTAGATCCTATGCTCACGGTAGAAATATTTGAAGAACCGATACCCCGAAGGGGACGGAAACCCTTTCATCCTCCCCTGTCATGCAAAACAGGATAAGCATTTGAAGAACCGATATCCCCGAAGGGGACGGAAACAGATCGTTTGGGAACGATATTTCTGGCTCTAATGGTTCATTTGAAGAACCGATATCCCCGAAGGGGACGGAAACCTTCCCGGGGTTTGCGTCCGGGTGGAGCTCCTTACAATTTGAAGAACCGATATCCCCGAAGGGGACGAAAACATTATCATAATCATTTGTCCTCCTTTGGACTCATTTGAAGAACCGATATCCCCGAAGGGGACGAGAATCCAGAACCAGACGGCGATTTTATAGTCTAGAATTTTGTGGGGCCATTATCGTTGTAAAGAATGAGGCAAAAAGACCTTGTTGGAAATGTCTCTCTGGATGACGGCTGATTGAGTGGGAATTATGACTTTACGGCGGGAGGATATGATATGAGGGAAGTATGAACGTTATGACTTGGCAGCTAATGGCGCCGGAAGCAAGGATGAAGGCGCAAGGGGAGAGAAAATGTTCTTAGGAGATATGGAAGAGTTTCAGTTTATGGGGAAAGAAATATGAGTTATCTGTATGTATGCGAGCAGGGAGCCGTGATTGGCTGTGAGGCCAATCGCTTTCAGGTCCGCTATAAGGATGGGATGCTGAAGTCCGTACCGGGAGAGACGCTGGAGGTAATCGAAATTTTTGGAAAAGTACAGTTGACGACGCAGTGCATGACAGAATGTTTGAAGAGGGGAATCACTGTGCTTTTTTATTCGTCAAACGGTGCTTATTATGGTCGGCTCATTTCTACGAATCATGTCAACGTGGCGAGACAGCGCAGTCAGGCGGCGCTAAAGGAGGAATTTAAGGCGGGACTTGCCAGAAGGATTATCCGGGCAAAGATCAGGAATCAGACGGTGATCCTGAGGAGATATGCCAGAAAACAGGCGGCAGCAGTAGAGGGTACTGTATCAGAGATGCTTCGGCTGGCGGAAAAATTGGATTGGACAGGAGATACGGAGAAGATCATGGGATATGAAGGAATGGCCGCCAGAGTCTACTTCGCTGCGCTGGGAGGCCTGGTGGACAGGGAGTTTTGCTTTAAGGGGAGGAGCAAAAGGCCGCCGAAAGACCCGTTTAATTCTCTGATCAGCCTCGGATATTCCATTCTCATGGGAGAAATCTATGGAAAGCTCGAGGGAAAGGGACTGAATCCGTACTTTGGAGTCCTGCATAAGGATCGGGAGAAACATCCTACATTGGCAAGTGATCTGATGGAGGAGTGGCGGGCTGTGCTGGTGGATTCTACTGCGATGAGCATACTGAACGGCCACGAACTTCATCGAGAGGATTTCTTCCGGGATGAAGAAACGGGGGCAGTCCTTCTTGTAAAGGATGCGTTTAAGGAATATCTGAGGAAGCTGGAGGCAAAGCTGCACACAGATATGAAATATCTGTCTTACGTGGATTATCGCGTAAATTTCCGCTCTGCGCTGGATCTACAGGTGGACAGGCTGGCAAAGGCAATTGAGAGCGAGAATCCGGATCTCTACCAGCCCATTTGTATTCGGTGAATGCCATGGAAGATTATTTTTGGAATACGGAAGAATGCAGACACAGCGGGAAGTTGTTTGTGCTAATCATTTATGATATCGTAAGCAACAGGCGCAGAAATAAATTTGCAAAGTGCCTGAACGGCTATGGATTCCGGGTTCAGAAATCGGCTTTTGAAGCACTGATAGAAAAAAGACTGTTTCTGAAGCTGCAAAAGGAGATTCCGCATTTGATTGATCCGTCCGCGGACAGTGTCCGGATTTACCGCATGACGGGCTACGGCGAGGTAGATCTCTACGGCGTCAATACAGAGATCAAAGCGGATGACATCATGATTCTTTAGAAAGGAAGGCTATGGGAAGGAAGCTTTTATTTTCACCTTTGGGAGGGACGGACCCTATTTCCAATACGAATATGTACGACGGAGCCATGCTTCATATCGTCCGGCATTACAGGATAGACAAGGTCTATCTCTATATGTCAAGGGAGATCATCCAATACCAGGAGGCAGATGAAAGATATACGTACTGCCTGAAAAAACTGGGAGAATTGCAGAATCGGGAGATCCAATATGAGTTGATTCGCCGCCCGGAACTGATAGAGGTACAGGATTTTGAGATCTTCTACCGGGAATTCAAGGAAGAGATCGATAAGATCAGAAAGGAGATGGGAGAGGACGATGAACTGATTCTGAATCTCTCCTCGGGGACCCCGGCGATGAAATCCTGGCTTCTCGTGATTCGGACGATGAACGAGCTCTTCTGCAAAGCAGTGCAGGTGGTGACGCCGGACCGGGCCATGAATGAGCATCGGCACAAGGATTATCAGGTAAAGGAGCTCTGGGAGCTGGATCCGGACAATGAAAGGGGAGCGGAAAATCGCTGCAGGGAGGTTCCCTGCCCCTCTCTTTCCAGAGTGCGGCAGGAGGTCAATATCCGAAAGCTGATCCGAGAGTATGATTATCATGCGGCGCATGAGCTGGCAGCTGAGCTGCAGGACCATAAAAAATCCTATATGAAGCTGATCCGAGTCGCAGAGGATAGGGAGCTCCTGAATATGGAGGCCGTCGAAAATTCGCTTAAGACGAATCACCTGGATAAGCAGTACCGCCTGCCGATCACAAGTGGAGAGGAACGGGACATCTTTGAGTATGCCCTCGTGATGCAGATTCGACTTCGGAGAGGAGAATATGCGGATTTCATCCGCTCCATCAGCCCGATTCTCTACCGGCTTTTCAAGAGAATCCTGGAGAGGAGGCTCAGGATATGTTTAGAGGGTTATACAAAGGGACCGGAAACAAAAGCGCAATGGGATTATAAAAAGCTGTCAAAGGATGAGACGGGGAGAGAAATTCTTGAAATTCTGGATGGAGCATATAAGAATCAAAACAGTCAAAGCGGTCAAAGCGGTTTCCGCTGCGGGGATGTGTATTCGGACCATCTGCAAAAGATCATTCAGGCGAAGTCTGATGATGAGGAACTGAAAAAACTGGTGAGAAAGCTTCGCAATGTGGAAAAAACGATCAGGAATCTGGCGGCCCATCAGATCGTTTCTATCAATAAGGATAAGATTCAGGAAGAAACGAAGTATAGTGCGGAAATGATCCTGAGCATAGTAAACAGGGCCCTTGGATATGCCGAGGTCATAGATCCGGATAAGAAGGAGCTCTGGAAATCCTATGACGAGATGAATGAGAAAATTGTACAGCTGATGAATGAAGCAGATCAATGAGTGAAGCGGATAAATAAGTGAGAATTGGAAATAGATTTGCAGCGCGGGACTTCCCTTGAGGGAAGTCCCGCATTTATTACAGCAATGTTTACTTTTATAAATAAAAAATAAATTTTACTTTACAAATATATGAAATTATTCCATAATAAATGAGGATAGAAGGAGGGAAAGAGAGAAATGCTGGCGAGATTGGAGTTGAAACTCGGAGGGACGGAGCCGCTTTCCTATCAGATGACTTCTTCCTTTCATGGTGCCTTGATGGAGCTTCTTCCGGCATATGCGGCCGAGCTGCATGAGTCCAGACTGCATCCCTATACACAGCACCTGGAACGGAGGGAGAGCGGCTGGTATTGGGTGGTCACAGCCCTCAATGATCTGGCTGTCTCTGAAATCATGGAGAAGGCCCTTCGTTCGTTGGATGAGATTCGGATCCGATCGCATCAGCTCAGGATTCCGATCCTGGGAAGAGAATATCGGGAGCTGAGTGATCGGGAATTCAGTGCCTCTTTTTACCAGGGGGAGGGAGGACGCTATGTCGGACTTCAGTTTGTGACGCCGACTGCCTTTAAACAAAATGGAAGGTATCTCAATTTCCCGGATCTTAGATTCATGTTTCTGAATCTGATGAATAAGTATGATGCGGCGATATCAGACAGCAGCATGAGGGATGATGAGGTGCTGGAGCAGCTCTTGAATGGGGCGAGTCTGCATCGCTATGAGCTTCGAAGCACGGTTTTTAGTCTGGAGGGTGTCAGGATTCCGGCTTTTCTCGGGAAAATGGTCCTGAAGATCAGCGGCACGCAGACGATGGCGAATTTTGCGAGGATGCTCTTTTTGTTTGGAAGCTATTCCGGGATCGGCATCAAGACAGCGCTTGGAATGGGGGCCATCCGGATTTCAGAAGAAAGGAAGACAGGTCATGAAGGAGGAGCAGCTTAGGCTGAGCATAGGCAGTCTTTTGCATGATATCGGAAAGATAGTATATTCCGGGGATGGTAAGCAGAGGAACCCCTCCCGGGCCGGGGCGGAGCTTTTGAAGAGGCTGCAGCCATCGCTGGATTCAGGGATTTTGGATTGCGTTTCCTCACATGATAGAGAAATGCTGCGGGATTCTGAGCTGGGGCAGGACAATCCGGCTTATCTTTGCTGTCTGGCAAAGCAGGTGGCCGCGGCGGTGGACCGAAGGAAAGGCGGAGAGAGGGAGGAGGAATTTGACCAAAGCCTCCCGCTTCGCAGCATTTTCAATCGTCTGAATGGGAAAAACGGCAATGCGCATTATGAGAGAGTGCTTCTGGATCCGAAGGCCGGGATTCCGTATCCGACGGAGGAGGCATTTAGGAGCGATGCCGGATTTTTTCAGGAGGCAGAGGGACGGCTGGAGCGGGTGCTCAAGGACTTTACGCTGTCGGAAGAATATCTTTATTCCTTGCTTTCTGTGCTGGAGGAGATTCTTTCGTATCTTCCCTTGGACACGAAAAAGAGGGAAGATACGGATATCTCCCTCTATGATCATGTCAAGATGACAGCGGCCGTTGCTGAATGCCTTTTCCAGGCGCTGGAGGGCAGAGGGATTCGGGATTACCGTTCCTATGTGCTGGAGCAGGAGGAGAGAGCGTGGGAGGACAGGAATTTTCTGCTCTTCTCTATGGATGTCTCCGGAATCCAGGATTTTATCTATACGATCAGCAGCAAGGGGGCTCTAAAGGGACTTCGCGCAAGGAGCTTCTATCTGGAGCTTCTCATGGAGCATGTGATCGATGAAATGCTGCAAAGGCTATCCCTCTCTCGTTCCGTGCTGATCTATGCGGGAGGAGGACACAGCTATCTCCTGCTTCCGAATACGGAGCAATGCAAGAAGGAACTGAGTGAGCTTCAGAAGGAGCTGAATCATTGGTTTATGGAGCAGTTCGGAGTGGCCCTCTACATGGCTTGCGGCTACGCGGAATGCAGCGCAAAGCAGCTGAGAAATGAGCCGGACGGAGCTTACCGAGGACTGTTTTTGCAGCTGTCAAGAGAGATTTCAGAGCAGAAGAGTCATCGCTATACGGCATTGGATATCTTAAGTCTGAATCGGCAGAAGCGAAGGGGAGAGCGGGAGTGTGTGATCTGCCGCAGGATGGAGAAGCTGGACAAGGATGAGCATTGTCCTCTCTGCCGGGCTCTCCTTGGCATGTCCAACAAGATTTTGGAGGAGGAGTACTTCCTGATCTTCCGGGAGGACGTCCCTTATCCGGATGCACTGCCGCTTCCCTATGGGAAGGCCCTGGTGGCGGGGAGCAGGGAATTCCTGGAGAGGGAAAAATGCCGGGACAGTTATATCAGGAGCTACCGGAAAAACCAGATCCAGGCCGGAAAGGATGTGACGGCGAAGCTTTGGGTCGGGGATTATCACAGTAAGGATACTTTTGAGGATCTGGCCAAAGAGGCAGAGGGGATCGAGCGGATTGCAGTGTTCCGGGGAGATGTGGATAATCTGGGGCACAGCTTTGTCAATGGCTTTCATTCAGAAGAGCTTGGGAGCCGGTATGAAACCTTGTCGCGGACCGCGGCGCTTTCCCGACAGCTTTCCTTGTTTTTTAAGTGTGAGATCAACCGGATTTTGGAAGAGGGGAGCTCGGACAGTCTGCAATGCCGGAAACGAAAGGAGAAGGAGGAGAAGAGACGGGATGTTAGTATCGTTTATTCCGGAGGGGATGATATCTTTCTCGTGGGAGCATGGAATGATGTCCTGGAGGCGTCTATTGATATCCGTACTGCCTTTCTCCGCTTCACGGAGGGGAGTCTGAGCCTGTCCGGAGGAATCGGAATCTACCGACCCGGCTATCCGATCAATCGCATCGCGCTGGAGACGGCAGAGCTTGAGGACTATGCAAAAAGGGCAGTGGATCCGGGGAGTGCCGGAAAGGGGATCGGGAGAAGGGAAAAGAATGCACTCACCCTTTTTGAGGAGGAGGGACGTTACTTCTGGGAGGATTTCACGGGAAGCGTGCTGGGGGAGAAATATCGGAAGATAGAGGAGTACTTCTCTTTGACGAAAAATCACGGCAAGGCATTCCTCTATCATATCCTGGAACTGCTTTGCTCCGAGGACAGGATCAATCGAGCCAGATTCGTTTACTTTCTATCGAGGATGGAGCCGGAGGAAGGAGAAGGAGCAGAGGAAGCAGAAGCTTACCGGAGCTTTTCGGGAGCGATGTATCGGTGGATCGGAGAGCGTGAGGACAGGAGACAGCTGATCACGGCGATTTATCTTTACATCTATAGAAGCAGAGAAAGGGAGGAGAGGAAGGATGATGGGCGCACAGAGGTATAACGGAGGAGGAAATTACCAAAACCGGGGAGGAAACGATCAGAGAAATCCAGGGCAGAATTTCGGAGGGAGAACGGGACAGCAAGCGGAAGAGCAGGAGGTTCACCGGAATATCAATGAGGAGAACTATGTGGATGAAGCGGAAAAAGTGATTAAAGCGCTCCTGGAACGAAAGGACAGATTCGGAAAGCCGGAAAAAATAGTCTCTACCTCCAAGCTTCGGAATCTGCTTTCGATGTCCTCCGATATATACAATGAGGTTTTGGAGAGAAAGGACGACCTCCTGCCAAAGGCGATCGCAGCAAAAATCAGTTATATGAGGGTGCGTCTCTACTATGAGTCGGGAAGGACGGGGGGCGAGGGGGTAAAAGCTCTCTTGAATGAAGCGGGAGCCTTTGAGCAGATTAAGAAGATAGGAGGAAGCAGGGAAAAGTTCCTCCTCTTCCATCGTTATCTGGAATCACTTGTGGCATTTCGCAAATATTATGGCGGAAAAGATGATTAAGAGGGGGAAATGACCATGTTTGCAAAGATAGAGATCAGCGGAACGATGGAACTTGTCACGGGGACGCATATTGGGGGAAATGGAGCATTCGCGGCGATCGGCGCAGTGGATTCTCCGGTCATCCGGGATGCCCGAACGATGGAGCCCATGATCCCCGGGAGCAGTCTGAAGGGGAAGCTTCGGACTCTCATGGCAAAGCGTTACAATGAGAAGCCGGCCTCCTCGCCGGATCATGACAGTCCGGAGCTGAAGAGCCTTTTTGGCTCTGCGAAGAAGGGAGAGGTAAAGGTGGGGCGGCTCCTTTTTTCCGATTCATTCCTTTTGAATGGGAAAGAGCTTTCAGAGCTTGGAATCCACAGTACAGAGGTCAAGTTTGAAAATACCATCAGCAGATTGAGCGCCGTGGCGAATCCTCGGCAGATTGAACGGGTGATCCGCGGGGCAAAATTCGGCCTGTCCCTGATTTATGAGCCGGAGCAAAAGAGGGAGAAGGAATCCGGAACGGAAGAGGAAAGAGAGCTCCAGCCGGAGGAAGAAGAGAAGGCGATATTGAGAGACTTTGAGCTCATAAAAGAAGGGCTGAAGCTCTTGCAGTATGATTATCTGGGAGGGCATGGCTCCCGGGGCTATGGGAAGGTGCGCTTTGAGGGACTGAAGGCCGAGGCGGTAGTGGGCGCGCTGAGACCTGAAATCATGGAGCAGTGCAACCATCTTCTGAGAGAGCTGGGAGGAGCTTGCCATGAAACATCTGATAAGCAGACTGAGGTTTAGCGCTCCGGTTCATTTCGGGAGAGGGATGCTGAATGACAGCGCGTTTTGCTTTTCAGCGGATACCTTGTTTTCGGCATTTTATATCGAGGCCCTGAAGCTTGGGAGGGAGGATGAGCTTTACAGCGCGGCAGCAGGAGGAGCTCTTCGCTTTTCCGATGCCTTCCCTTTCCTGAAAGAGCGATATTTTCTGCCAAAGCCAATGCTCTATGTGGAGCCAAAGGATCCGGGGGACAGCAAGGAGAAAAAGCGATTTAAAAAGATTCAGTATATTCCGATAGAACTTCTCCCGGACTTTTTCCGAGGAGAGCTGGAGGCGGAGTCCTGTGATCTCAGTGAGCTCGGGGAAGAGAGCAGCCAGGTGCGGGCTGCTATCAGTCGAACAGGGGATGATACGCGTCCATACTGTGTCGGAGATTTCTCTTTTCGGGAGGAAAATGGCCTCTATCTGCTCTTTGCTCTGGCGACAGAGAGGGAGGAGGAACTGATAGAGACCCTGCTGCGAAGTCTCGCCTACAGCGGGATCGGCGGCAAGCGTTCCAGCGGAAAGGGAAGATTTTCCTATGAAATGAGAGAAGTCCCGGAGGCGCTGCGAAAGGCGATCACGGAGGAGGGAGAGCACTATATGCTTCTTTGCTCTGCTCTTCCCGAAGAGGGGGAGCTGGAGAGTGCTCTGGAGGGAGCGTCCTATCTCCTTCAAAGGCGTTCAGGCTTTATCCTTTCCGAGAATTTTTCTCCGGAGCAGCAAAAGAAACGGGACCTCTATACCTTCCGGGTCGGTTCTTGCTTTCAACATCGATTTCAGGGCGGAGTATATCCGGTCAATGAGGGCGGAGCACATCCGGTCTACCGCTATGCGAGAGGACTCTTTCTGGGGGTGGGAAGATGAAGGATTATCTGAAGCATTACAGGATCAGGATCACAGCGCTGTCCCCGATCTATGTGGGGGCTGGAAAACTGATTGGAAAAAAAGAATATATCCGGAGGAATCGCCGGGCCCCAGTGGAGATTCCGGACCAGAGAAAGATGGCGATGTTTCTTCTCAGCAGTCGCGCGCCGGCCTTTGAAAAATATATGCTGGATGGGAGAAGCAGCGCGCCGGATCTCTACCAATGGCTGCAGGAACAGAGAATTCCGGATGCTGCGATTTCTTCCTGGATACAGTATTCCATGGATACGGGGGATACCCTTATCGAGGCGCAGGGTAAGAAAGATGCGCCGCAAAAGGAAATCCAGAGCTTTCAGAAGGATGCCTATGGGAAGCCTTATATTCCCGGAAGCAGTCTGAAGGGAATGCTTCGGACTGCGCTCCTCGCCTGGGAGCTCGGGAAGCGGAGTGGGAGCGATACAGAGCTCGCAGACAAGGTTCGGAGGGCAGCAAGGGAAGAAAGAGGAGGGAGAGGCGGTTTCCTGAAGAATGAGGCGGAGGATCTGGAGTGCCGGATATTTCATAAGCTGGATCGAAATCCGAAGAAGCGGAAGGATGCGGTCAATTCCGTCATGGCAGGTCTCATCGTCGGAGACAGCGATGAGATATCCGTGAAGCGGCTTGTGCTCTGTCAAAAGATCGATTATGGCTGTGACAGAAAAGAAGGGAAGCTTCCGATTCTCCGAGAGGCCTTACAGCCGGGGACAGAGATCTTCTTTGACCTTAGCATCGATGAGACGATCTTCCCGTATAAGATAGAGGATATTTTCGCAGCCCTGGATTTCTTTCAGGAATTATGCTATGAGCGCTTCTACAAGTATTTTAAGAGGGGGAGAAACGAGAGCGGGATCGTGTGGCTCGGAGGAGGAGTGGGCTTTGTCTCAAAGACAGTGATTCAGGCGCTGCTCTCTCCGGAGGATGCTCTGGAAGTGACGGATCATGTATTCAGAGCGACAATCAGCAAGAAAGACTATGAGAAACATAAGCATGAAAAGGATCTGCAGCTTGGGATCTCTCCGCATGTCTGTAAGTGTACGTATTACCTGGGGGAGCTGTACGATATGGGGATGGGAAGGATTGAGCTGCTGCGAAGAGTCTGAATCGTAAGGATTCCTGAAGAGGGCATCTTAGATCAGTCATTTAGCAGTATAAAATAGACTACTACTGTATCAGGGACGAAGAATTCTGTAAGAGATCGGAATAATCAAAAAGAAAACGAAATTCTGATCCGGAGGATCGGAAGAGAGGCGGCGGATGAAGAAGAGAAAGTGGATCCTGGTATTTGGAGAGGGGTGTGAGAATGCCGCCCGGAATTTAGAAAGTTTACTGCGGCAGAATGCGGATGTTGGTGGGAAAGAAGAGATCCTTTGCTTATCATGGAAAGAGTATCTGCGGGAGAAAGAGAGGCTGACGGGAGAAGAGAAAATCATATTGATCGGCGCTGAGAGCGAATTGGAAAAGGAGGTGGGACGGATTCGAACGAGGTTTCATAAGCTGGGGATGAGCTATGGTTGGAAAAAGGATAGGGCGAGACTTTGGGTTGAGGATGGAGGGTACAGCAGCTGGAATTACAGCAAGTTCCAAAATCTGTATCAGGAGTACAAGCTCAAATTATCGAGGATAAAACCATCTTTTCATCATGGAGAGCTGATCTCTGAGGGAAAGCTTGGAGGTTTTTCTTCCAATGTCCTGCCATCCAAAATTCTCACGGACTTTCTTCGGGAAACGGAAAAAAACGGCTATACCGCGAAGAGATATGAGCTTTTGACGCTGATCTTTTATCTGGACGGCCTGAGTCTATTTTTGAAGGAGAAGTGAGAAGGAATAACATGGAAGAAACAAATTTGAAGCAAGTGCTGAAGGAATGCAATAAGTCAGCTAAGACTGGGTACAAAATAGCTTCAGCGCAAGAAAAGAATTTGAATAGGGCTCTGGCTTCGGCACAAGAGAAGGTGCAGAGTACTATTATTGATTTCAATAGTTCTCCGTGTTATGCACCAGAGGCCACAGAACTATTGGAAGTACAGTTGGTGGAAATCAGAGATGCGTTCAATCGTCTGTCGTTTGCTTTTAAGGAGGATTTGCAAAACCTAAGAGAGAATCTTTCAAAGTTTTCAGTAACGCTTTTTGGAAGGACTATGGCTGGTAAGTCCACGCTGATGGAGATTTTGACTGAAGGGGATGGCTCGTCTATCGGAAAAGGGTCTCAGCGCACGACAAGAGATGTTCGTAAATACACCTGGAATGGACTTGAAATTACCGATGTTCCGGGAATTGGTGCTTTTGAAGGCGAAGATGATGAACAGATTGCATTTGAAGCAGCGAAGACAGCAGACCTGATACTGTTTTTGATTACAGATGATGCACCGCAGGTCGCTGAAGCTGAATGCTTTAGTAGAATCGTGAATCTTGGAAAGCCGATCATATGCATCATGAATGTTAAAGCTTCGATAGCTGAGGATAAGAGTTTGAAGCTGGCATTACGGGATGTAAACAAACGCTTTGATATGGAGCGACTGGACAAGATACGGAATCAGTTTCTTCTGTTTTCGGAACAGTTTGGTCAGACATGGAACCACATTCCTTTTGTATATGTCCATCTTAAAGCTGCTTATGCCGCCCTGAAGGCGGAAGATCCGGAAAAAAGCAGAAGCTTTCATGAGGTTAGCAGAATTGATTATCTGAAAAGAAGGATTGTAGAGCAGGTTAGAACAAAGGGTGAGTTCTATAGGATAAAGACTTTCATAGATATTATTTCAAATCCGATTCTTGAATCTATGGAGAATCTTTTGGAACAAAGCCAGATTAACAGTGTCCAGGGGCGAACTATCCTTGCAAAAAAGAGGCAACTTGGAGATTGGAAGAATGTCTTCTATCGAGATGGGAAGGCTCAGATTAAGTCGCTGGTTGTAAAGATAAAGAGTGAGCTGAACGGAGAGATAGCAGCATTCGCTGAAGATCATTTTGATGATAAAAATGCTGATAAAGCGTGGAATAAGATGCTGCAGTCACGGAAGGTGGAAGTCCGGTGTCAGGAACTGCTTGAGGATCTGGAAGAAAAAAGTAATGATAAGCTCAAAGAGATTTCCAGAGAAATCACGAATGAGTTAAGGTTTGCCACATCCTTTGAAGGCGATAAGTCCCTTCGTATGCATAAGATTATTGATGGGAAAAAGCTTTGGGATTGGTCATCGATCGCTTTAGGTGGTGGTTTATCTATAGCAGCCGGGATTGCATATTTGGTTGGTGCTGCGGCAGCAGGTCCTTTAGGATGGGCGGTATTAGCTGTATCTGTGATAGGGATAGGTGGCTCATTCCTGTTTAAGAGTAGGGATAAAAAAGAATTTGAAGCAAGAACACGGCTTGAGAAGAAGCTTAGAGAGAATGTAACTCAGATATGCGATACTCTTGAAAAGCAAATGAATAAGAATCTGGATTCTCTTGTGTTGGTTAGAATTGAAGGGCTAATGATAGAAATGGATAAAATCAATTCCGTCATATTCCGATTAGCTGATACACAGAAAGAACTGGCGTGGGGATTGAATAATCATATGCTGGAACTGAATAATCAGATTTTGACGGAGGCAATACGTCTGATAGGTGCTGAAGGATTACAGTATCATGTACAGTCAGTTGCAAGGATTCCTGGAAATACAAGCTTGATTCTGCTCAAAGACGGGACAGTTTTTCCTAAAGAACAGAAGGAAGACCTGTATAAACTAATGGCCGAACGAATCGGTTTTATATATGATTCTGATAATAAGAGGGTACTAATATCTAGAGTCTTGGGCAGAGATATTGATAGGAGCCTGATCAATATTGAAGAAAAAATAGGTGTGGCGCATATACCTCTGGGTGATGCTACTCCGAATATGAAAAACAGAGTACGTTTGGCACAACAGTTTTCGAGACTGTTAATAATGAATGAGTGAGGTGAAGGCTATGTTTAGGATTGCTGGATTTGCTCAAAGAAGCACGGAATTGAAAGAAAAGGCGCGTGCTGCGCTATTATCTGCAGATGTGGATATTCAGATTCGAGATAATAAATCTGATGCTATAAGGCTGGTGTTCGCAGGTCAGTATAGCGCTGGAAAGTCGTCTATATTGAAGATGCTTACAGGTAGAGCTGATATAGCGATTGGTGCTGGTATCACAACGCAGCAGGCGCATACATATGACTGGAACGGCATAGAGGTAGTGGATACTCCGGGTATCCATACACAACTGAGACCAGATCATGATGAGATATCTTATGACGCCATTGCTTCGGCTGATATGCTGGTATTTGTTGTTACCAATGAACTGTTTGATTCTTATATGGCGGATCATTTCAGAAAGCTTGCTATCGATAAGGACAAAGCAGGGGAAATGATTCTTGTTGTCAATAAGATGGATAGGACAGCGGAAGGTAATACTGGAGAACAGCAAAACATCATTCGGGAGGATCTGAAAAAGGTTCTGGAACCTTATACTCCGGAGCAGCTAAACTTGTCTTTCCTGGATGCTGAATCATACCTTGAAAGCATCGAGGAAAGAGCTGAAGATCCGGAACTTGCTGATGAATTGGTTGCTCGTAGTGGCTATGCTCAGTTTATTGATACCCTGAACCGTTTTGTTGAAGAGAAGAGCATTCCATCAAAACTCACAACAGAGTTGTATGTTATTGATGATCGCTTGGAAAAGGCGATTAGGGAATTACAGCCGAAGTCATCCGATGCAGATATTGATGTACTTGAAGAAAGTTTTATGCAGCAAAGGCACCTGCTCATTGAAGCAAGAGGACGTATGCAGCAGGAGGTTAAGGATATCTATACAACAGCTGCGTCCCAAATCCGAGATATAGGACTTGACGCTGCCAATCTTCTGGTAGATGGCTGCAAGCAAGATGAAGTTGAGGAAGAACTGCAAAAATCAATCAGAAAAGCCGAGGATATCATTGAAAAGTGCCAGTCAGATGCTGTAGAAGTAATTGATGCTCGTCTGAATGAGATGGGGCAGCAACTGGAAGTGATTGAAAATTCCGAATTTTCAAGAGACTTAAAATCAAGACTGTCCGGTAAATTTGAAGGGCTTCCTGAAGGAATACAGAAAATAATAGCAAATTCCGGTCCGGGCTTTCAGAAGGCTGGACAAGCAGTGCTGAATAATGCCTATAAAGCGGGAACGCAGGGCGGATTAAAGCTTACGAACTTCTCAGGAAGCACAATACATCAGATGGTTTTGAAGGTTGGACACGGAGTAGGTTTCAAATTCAAGCCTTGGCAGGCAATAAAGATAACAAAAGGAATTGCTATTGGCGGACAGGTCTTGAGCGCTTTGGGTGTTGGGGTCTCAGTATTTATGCAGATAAAGGCTGATCAGGATGAGGAACGCATTCGTGAAGACCTGAAGAATAATCGTCAGAACATAAGAAGCCAGTTCAATGTTGCGGCTAATGAACTGGAAGATTATGCAAGACAGTATATAAAGGATAATGTGAATCGTCCATTAGAGACATCGATTGCGACAATAGATGGAAACATTCAGGAAATCAGAGATACACGATCTAACAGAAGTGAATCCTGCCGACAGTTGGAAGATCTCCAAAAAGAATGTAGATTACTGATTCAGGATATTCACTCCGAAAAAGAAAGGTAATGCCCATATAATGGTGTAAATTCGATAATTCAAAAGAGCCAGCGGCTCAGCCTTTAGGTATAATGAGAATCGCGACATTAAACATAGTACCGAAAGGAGAACCAATGGCTCGACTCAATATTACATTGAATCAGGACGAAATTCTACAGTTACTTTCCGTCGACCGCGAGGACGCTTTCCGGGTCCTCCTTCAGGACAGCCTGAATTCGATCCTTAAGATCGAATCGCAGGAGCAGCTCCGGGCCTCCCCATACGAGCGTTCGGACGTCCGTACAGACAGCCGGAACGGGTTCCGGAGCAGAGATCTCAAGACACGAATCGGAACGATCACACTGAACGTACCGAGGCATCGGAACCAGCTGTTCCATACGATGGTCTTCGAGAACTACTCCCGCAGCGAAGCCGCTCTGGTCGCCTCCATGGCGGAAATGGTCGTAAGCGGTGTCTCTACAAGAAAAGTCGCAAGGGTTGTAGAAACACTCTGCGGCACATCGATCTCCAAATCTGCCGTGTCCGCTGTCTGCAAGGATCTCGATCAGGAAGTCGAGACATTCCGGAACCGGCCGATCGAGGGAAATTATCCATTCCTCACGGTCGATGCCACGTATTTCAAGGTACGAGAGAACAGCCGCGTTGTTTCAAAGGCGCTGATGATCGCCTATGGTACAGGCGAGGACGGAAAGCGCGAAGTCCTTGGGTTCGCCGTTTATCGGAACGAGTCCAGTGAGACATGGAAGGACTTTCTGACAGGCCTGAAGAAACGCGGTCTGTGTGGCCTCATGATGATCACGTCCGATGCTCACGACGGCATTATCAACGCCGTCAGGGAAGTGTTTCCGGACGTCCCCTGGCAGCGGTGCCAGTTCCATTTTTCAAAGAACATTGCCGACAAGGCTCCGAAGAAAGAACAGGCCGGGATTCGTGCTGAACTTCAGGAGATGTTCAACTGCAAGAAGATCGAGGACGCCTGTAAAAAGCGGGACCAGGTTCTCGCTGATTATCGGGAATCCGCCTCGTCGGCGATGGAATGCCTTGACGAGGGCTTCGAAAATGCCATGACTGTTATGACGCTTCCAGAAGGGATGCGGCGCTTCTTTCGGACATCAAACCACATCGAGCGGCTGAACCGGGAATTGAAGCGGCGCTCCGGCGTTATCGGGATCTTCCCGAACGAAGCTTCTCTGATCCGGCGGATGGGATCCGTCCTGATCGAACAAAACAGTGTCAGCCAGGCCAGGAAGGCCATCTTCAGCAAAGACTCCTATCAGAAACTTCTGGGATCCGATGTACGGGATCACCTGCATCTGATTGCCAAAAAACAGGCGGCGCTCCTGGCAGCGTAGTTATCAACAGTTCTACCTGAAGGCAATTTACACACAAATTTGGACTTGACTATCATACTGCTGCACTATCAGTGTCAAATATTTTCATAGCGCACGCGCCGATTTCCGAATGACAGCCATCCGAATCCGATGCTGGGATAAGCTCAGCTACCCTCCCTGGAGATTTCCTCCGCTCGGAGGCAGGAAACGAAGTGCGCGGGCGAGAGCTCCCGGAGTGCGGGTTTTTCCTCGCGGCAAAGTGGCTTTGCGAAGGGGCAGCGAGGGGCGAAGGGGCAGCCCGGCAGATTGTCCAGGGGGCTTGGGAGTTCCATAGAGAGGGGGAGGCGCTTTATGGCGCGGGCTTTTTCGGGGTCCGCGACGGGGCGGGCGGAGAGGAGGGCCCTGGTGTAGGGGTGGAGCGGTCTTTCATAGAGCTCGCGGCTTGGGGCCAGCTCCGCCAGGGAGCCGAGGTACATGACACCGATTCTGCTGCTGATGTAGCGCATCATGCTCAGGTCATGGGAGATAAAGAGGTAGGTGAAATGAAACTCCTCCTGGAGATCCTGGAGCATGTTGACGACCTGGGCCTGGATGGAGGCGTCGAGGGCGGCGATGGGTTCATCGCAGAGGATGAATTCGGGCTTCAGCATGAGGGCTCTTGCGATGCCGATCCTCTGGCGCTGTCCCCCGGAAAATTCGTAGGGGAAGCGCTGCGTGTCCTCCGGCTTCAGGCCGACCTTTTCGAGCATGGCTTCGATCCTCTCCTGCTTTTCCCGGGCGGAGAGGGGCTGAAAGCGGAGAGGCTCCGCGAGGATCTCCCCGATGTTCCAGTAGGCGTCCAGGGAGGAGTAGGGATCCTGAAAGATGATCTGCATCTCCTGCCGCCCGGGAGGGCTCTGGTGGATGTCCTTTCCCTTATAGAAAATCTCCCCGGCGGTCGGCTCGAGCATCCGGAGGATGAGACGCCCGAGCGTGGACTTTCCGCAGCCGGATTCTCCGACGAGACCGAAGGTCTCTCCGCGGTAGATCGAGAAGCTCACATCATTTACGGCCTTTACATCGCCGCGCTTCCCGCCGAGGAAGCTTCTGATCGGGAAATATTTTTTCAGCCCTCTGATCTCGAAGAGCTTTTCTGTCTGAAGCATGAAATCCCCCTTTTTGTTCAAGGATTGTGGCAGAAGAGCTCATGGCCTTCGCCAAGCGTCGTCCGTCCCGGGAGCTCCCGGAAGCAGCGCTCCTCCGCTCTTTCACAGCGGGGCGCGAAGGGGCAGCCCTTCGGGAGCTCCATGAGGGAGGGCGGGGAGCCCTCGATCGCGAGGAGGCGCTTTCCTTCTTCGATATCTCCACCGGGGACTGCGCGGAGGAGAGCCCTCGTGTAGGGATGTCCCGCGTGATAGAAGATGTCCTCCGCGCTGCCGCTCTCCATGATGAGGCCGCCGTAGAGGATCGCGATCCGCTGACAGATCGAGGCGACGACTCCCATATCGTGGGTGATCAGAATGATGGAGCTTTGGAATTCCTTCCGAAGCTCGTCCAGGAGGGAGAGGATCTGCGCCTGGATCGTGACGTCGAGGGCGGTCGTCGGCTCGTCCGCGATGAGGAGCTTAGGACCGGAGCAAAGGGCCATCGCGATCAGGATCCTCTGCCGCATGCCGCCGGACAGCTCATGGGGATACTGGCGAAGGCGCTCCTCCGGGGCGGGAATGCCGACCTTTTTCAGGATGTCGAGAGAGCGCTCCCGGATCTCTGCCTTCGTCCGAAGCGCTGCATTTCTCCGAAGGACCTCCGCGAGCTGTCCTCCCACATTCATGAGGGGGTCCAGAGAGGTCATCGGGTCCTGGAAGATCATGCTGACGCTTTTCCCGCATAGCTTTCTCCGCTCCGTCTCAGAGAGGGAGAGAAGCTCAAGTTTGTCGAGGCGGATGCTGTCCGCTTCGATCTTTGCGTTATCCGGCAGGAGATTCATGACGGCCTTCATGGCGACGGATTTTCCGGAGCCGGATTCTCCGACGAGGCCGAGGATTTCCCCGGGAGCAAGCTTCAGATCGATGCCGCGAACAGCCTGGAGCTTTTCGCCGCGGCTTTGAAAGGAGACGTGAAGGCCTCTGATCTCGAGGAGAGGAGCGCTGGCGCTGTCCTTCCGCTTCTCCGCCTCCTGTTCCTTCTGGATATTTTTCTCCGGGCTCTCACTCATCTTTTCCTCTTTTCTCGCTGGCTTCCCGCGCTGGGATCTCCGCTTCCTTTCTTTCGCTGGCTTCCTGCGCTGTCTCCTCGTTTCCGCTCTTTCCTCCGGTCTCCCGCGGCATATCCTCTTCCCCGGCGCGGACCCTCGGCTCTGCGAAGACACGGAGGATATCTCCCAGCTTATTAAAGGAGTAGACGGTCAGGATGATGAGGATCCCGGGGAGGAGCGCCATGTAGGGGGCATTTTGCAGGTATTTCTGGGACTGCTGCAGGAGGGAGCCCCAGGAGGACATGGGCTGCTGGACGCCGAGCCCCAGGAAGGAGAGAGCGGATTCCGTCATGATCGCTCCCGCTATGGTGGAGGTCGAGGCGGTGATGATCGTGGAGAAGACCGCGGGGAGGATGTGCCCCGTCATGACGGAGAGAGGGGGAATTCCGATGAAATCCGCATACTGGACGTATTCCCGGCTCTTTACGGCGAGCACCTCGGAGCGGACGATCCTCGCGATGTCCATCCAGGAGAAGATGCCGATGACTAAGATGATGGAGAGGAGACCCTTTTTAAAGAGGAGTCCGAAGACCGTCACCATGATGAGCCAGGGGATGGAGAGGAAGATATCGACGAGGCGCATGAAGAAGCCGTCGATGAGTCCGCCGAAATAGCCGGAGAGCATGCCGATGCTGACTCCGATCAGGACAGAGCACAGCATGGCGAGTACACCGACGAGGAGGGAGACCTGGCCGCCGTAGAGTACGCGCGCGAAGTAATCCCGTCCCATGTTGTCGGTTCCGAACCAGTGCAAGGGGCTCGGGGGCTGGAGCTTATGGAGAACATCGATCTTATCGGGATCCAGGCCGCGGAAGAGGAAGACGAGGATGCTGATGAGGAAGATGAGGAGCAGGTAAGACGCGGCAAAAGCGGCCTGTCTGTCACTGCAAAACTCCAGCACAGCAGCCTCCATCCTTCTGTTTTTTGCCCGTCCTTCGGGCTTTTTGCTTTCTTTCATGCTTTTCCTCAGGGTCTTATAGATGCGTCCAATATTGGACGGAGAAACGATAGACAGGGCGGCCGTCCGGAAGCCGAGCGCAGAAGTCTGCCGTCAGGCGGACTCGGAGCGCACTTGAGTTTTCTCGAAGGGAAGTGTCTTTCGACGGGGGATCGGCTGATGCTTGCCAGGCGAAGCCGAATACCGAATGAGAGGCCCGCCGTCAGGGTATCCGGGTGACTCTCCGCTTTTACGGTGTCCAAAGAGATTCAGGTTGTGCGGATTCTCGGGTCGACGATCGAGTAGAGGATATCGGAGAGGAGATTTCCGAGGATGACGAGTGAGCCGGAGAGCACGAGGACCGACATGACGATCGGGTAGTCCATCGCCTGGACGGCCTTTACGAAGTAGCTTCCGATGCCGGGCCAGGAGAAGACGGTCTCTGTGATGACGGCGCCGGTCACAAGGAGCGGGAGTGCCATGCCGAGCTTCGTGATGAGGGGAATCAGGACATTTCGCGCCACATGGCGGAAGAGGATTTCGGAGCGGCCTGCGCCGAAGGCCTTCTGTACGAGCACATAGTCCTCCTTCCACTGTCCGATCGCGGAAGAGCGGACGAAGCGGGTTAAGTCCGGGAGGAAGGAGAAGATCAGGACGAGGTAGGGGAGGAGGAAATGCCGGAGCAGGTCCGGGAGAGATTTTTCCATCCCAACGGTGTGCATCCCGAGGATGGGGAGGAGCTTCATCCGATAGCCGAAGGCATAGATCAGGAGCATGGCGAACCAGAAGGTTGGGGTGGCGATCCCGATGGAGCAAAAGCCGTCGATCAGCTTATCCGGCCACTTCCCCCGGCGGGACCCCGCGAGGAGGCCGAGCGGGATCGAGAGGAGATAGGCTGTGAGATAGGAGGGGAGCATCAGAAGGATCGTGTTCGGAATCCGGATCAGAAGATCATATTTGATGCTGGTATGCGAGAGGAGAGAGTAGCCGAAATTTCCGTGCAGGAGATTGTTCAGCCAGCGGAGGTACTGTACGGCGACCGGATCGTTCAGGCCGTAGGATTCCCGGATTCTGTCGATCTCCGCCTGGCTCATATCCGGCCTCGTGAGAGCATCCACCGCGTCGTAGGGGGCAAGCTTCATAAGGACGAAGCAGATCACCGTGATCAGGAGCAGAAGCGGGACCGCCTTCAGGATTCGCTTCGCGATGTATTTTGCCATGTCGTTCTCCTCCGGATTTCTTCTGTTCTTCTGTCTTTCGCTGCTCTTTTGTCTTTTCCGTCTGACTCGCTGCGCTTTTCCATCGGATATCGTGGCAAAAGGCGGCCTGTGTGCAGGGAAGTCCCGCGCGGAGGCGGATATTTCCCCTAGCCTGTCCTCCGCTTTGGAACCCTGTGCAATATCTCTGACGCCGCTTCCGGGGAAGGGCTGCCGTCCTGGCGGCCCTTCCCCGGAAGCGGTGAGACAGCGCGCAGAGGCTAAGGCAAAGGGAAAATATTCCGGCTTAGCTCCGGCGAAGCGCGCAGATCCTTCTCCGGAGGCCCGGGTTTTGTCTCAGACTCAGTGAGTTAAGCCGGTATCGCGCTGTTGCTTAAGGATAGCTCAAGAGCCCCCGTTTCGTTTTAGACTCAGTGGGCTTAGCCGGTATCGCGCTGCCCGCCTAAGGATAGCTCAATGGTCCCTGTTTTGTTTTTGGCTCAAGCTTTTAGCTGAGCTGGCATCAGGAGGCGATAGAGAGCTTTGAGAGGTCGTTAAAGGTATAGATCGGTACCAGTCCGGCCTCTTCGATGCCATGGACCTTCTGATTTGCGACCAGGATCTTCAGGTTGGAGCCGAAGGGATAGAAGATCGCCTCCTCCTGAATTTTCTGCTGGATGGTATTATAGAGCTCCTTCCGCTTCGCCTCGTCCCTTTCCATGTCGGCCTCTCTCCAGAGCTTGTCGATCTCGGGGGCGTCGAAGTTATAGTTATTGTCCTTATCCTTCGAGAAGAGCTGGGAGAAGGTACTCGGGTCGATGCCCATGATATAGCCTCCGAGCAGGATATCATAGTCGCCGTTTTGCTTGTCCTTTTCGACCTTGGTGAGCGCCGCGCCGTCCAGCGGATTCAGCTCGAGATCGATCCCGGCCTCCTTCAGCTCTGACTGGATGGTGAGGGCCTGTCTCTCGACCTCGTCGGTATTGATGTAGGCGATCTTCAGCTGCTTCGCGCCGTTTGCCGTGAGCTTTTTCGCGAGCTCGACATCGTGGTCGAACTTCTCCACATCGGGATTATAGTAGGCGCTGACATTGGGGAGGAAGCTGTAGGAGACGCTGTAAAACTCCGGATCGGAATAGGCGGCCTGCAGGATTTCATTTCGATCCACGGCGTGGAGAATCCCCTCCCGGTAGGATTTGTCCTGCATCTTTTTGCTGGCCGTATTGAGCCTCATATAGGCGACACGGCCCTCGGAGTAGGTGTAGATCTTGAACGCGGGATTGTCCTTATAGGGCTTTAAGAGATCCGGGAGAGCGGACCAGGCGTCGATCTCTCCGTTTTGCAGAGCGAGAGTCGCGGTGTCGTCACTTTCCACGATCTTATAGATCAGGGTTTCGATCTGGGGCTTTCCGAGGACGGAGTTTTCATTCGCCTTGAATTTCAGATACTGGCCGGTCATGTAGCTGTCCAGAGTATAGGGCCCGGAGCAGACCGGCTTCTCTTCCAGGAGGTTCACGTCGAAATTCCCCTTCTTCTCGTAGTAATGCTTCGGGAGAATGAAGGTCTCCGCGGAGAGGAGCTCGAAGACGGAGGAGGATGGGACCTCTGTCGTGAAGCTGAGCGTATGCTCGTCGATCTGATTCATCTCGATGGCTTTTCCGTTTATGAAGAGGTTCTGATCCTGCTTGTTGTGGGAATCGATCGTATAGAAGACGTCGTCCGCGGTGATGGGCTCGCCGTCGGACCATTTGAGGCCGTCATTCAGAACGAGGGTCCAGGTCTTTCCGTCTTCGCTCGCTGTCATGCTCTTTGCGAGAATATAGTCGACGTTTCCGTCCGGGTGGATGTAGTAGAGGGGGGCGTAGAGCGCCTTCATGGTCATAAGACCGTAGCGGTCGTCCACTGTAAGGACATTGATGGTATTTCCGGTATCCCCCTTGATCGCGTAAGTGAAGCTCTGGGAGTCCGCGGATGCGCTTTTCTCCTCCCCGCTCTCGGAAGCCTTCGAGTCCGCCGCGCTTTGATCCGCCTGGGCGGCAGTGGTGGCTTTCTCCTCCGTGACGGCATTCCCGCAGCCTGTCAGCATAAGGAACGCGGCGGAGAGCGAAAGGAGAGCGGCGATGCTTTCTTTTTTCATAATTCCTCCTGAAAACAAAAAATGACAGCGACTTTTAAAATATTTAAGGAAAGACTGATGCAATCGATAAATTTATGTGCCGGGGCACTGTAAATCAATCAGAATTCCCTGAAAATACCTTAGGAAAAAACGAGGGGAAAGTCAAGGCGGGGCATATTGCAAAATGATATAAGAGGGATGAGATATTGTGATTTCGAATTACAAATGTATTCTCGCGGGGTTTCACCCCGCTTCATGCTCATGAAGGGGCGTGCCATGAGGTCCCGCATCCGCTGCCGTGCAAGCACGACGCGGAAACGGGACTTTATGGCACTTGGGATCAAAATTCTCTGGCGTTTTTGGAGGGGGATAGGATATGATGGGGAGGGAAAGGCGGAGTGTTTTCCGCTTGGCCTGGTTCTGAAGTGGATTTTGATAGAGTAAAGGAGGATATGAATTGAGAAGACAGGGTTGGATGAGAGGGAGGCTTGCGGCAGCGGCGCTTCTTTCGCTGCTTTTTATCTTCTGCCTTTCTGCCTGCGGGCAGAAGTCTTCCGGCGGAGCGGAGACATCCGGCGGGAAGGCAGCGGCGGAGGCGTCTTCAGAGAAGGATGCGGCGGGGAGTGAGAAAGCGAAGCCTTCGGAGGGAGAGAAGGGAAAGGGGAAGGAAAGCGGAAAGGATACTTCCTCATCCGGGTCCAGGGAAGGGCAGGAAAAGAAGGAGGACAGCGCGGAGAAAAAGGGGAGCTCTCTTCATTTTACTTCGACGGATATCGACGGAGGGGAGATCTCGGATTCGATCTTTTCCGAGAAGGATCTCACCGTATTGAATGTCTGGGGAACCTTCTGCGGGCCCTGCATCCGGGAGATGCCGGAGCTTGCGGAATGGGATCAGGAGCTTCCGGAGAATGTGCAGCTTCTCGGGCTTGTCGGGGATATCAACGGGCCGGAGGATTCGGAGCATATTGAGCTTGCGAAAAAAATCATGGAGCAGTCTGGTGTGAAATTCCGCCAGATCGTCCCGAATGAGGAGCTGATCCCGATGCTTGGCACGGTGGCGGCCGTCCCGACGACCTTTCTCATCGACAAGGAGGGAAATTTCGTCGGAAAGCCCATTGTCGGAGCGAGGGTCAGCGCGTATAAGGAAGCGGTGGAGGAGTATTTGAAGTCGAAAAGCGGATCGTAAGACTTTCGTCGCTTGCCAGGAGAGAGAAGAGACCGTATCATGTTCCCCGTAGGAGTCAATCTTTGGGGATCCTTGCAGGGTTCCAATGGATGCCGGGACTTCGGCATGAATGTATCAGAGACGGGATGGGGAAATGAAGAGAAGAATGAGATATGCCGCGCTTTTTCTCGCGGGTGCGATACAGTTTTCGTCGATGCTTGGAGGGGCGAATATTGCCTTTTCGGAGAATTTGACCGGAGCTGCGGAGAGTGGGACGTCGGAGAGCAGGACGGGGGTTGTTTCCGCCGCTTCTCCCTCCGACAGCGCATCGGCGAATCTCTCCGGGCTCCAGCCGGATTCGGATTCCGCGGCGATCGGGGATCTCATCAACAGCCAGTATGCCGTGGTCTACGATCTGGACCGGGGCAGGATTATCGCGGACAAGAACTCATCGGAGGTCATTAACCCGGCGTCTATGACGAAGGTCATGACGCTCCTGGTCTGTGCGGAGCATCTCCCGGACCTGGATAAGAGGCTCACAGTGACGCAGGACATCGTCGATTATGTTCACGCGCACGATGCGAGCAACTGCGGTCTGGAGGCGGGAGAACAGATCTCGGTGCGGGACCTCCTCTACGGTGTCATCCTCCCCTCCGGAGCGGATGCGGTGATGCTCCTCTCGAGAGAGATCGCGGGGAGCGAGGCGGCCTTTGTCGAGCTGATGAATCAAAAGGCGCGGGAGCTCGGGCTCTCCTCCGGTGCGCATTTTTCCAATGCGACCGGGCTCTACGATCCGAATCACCATATGACGGTGAAGGATACCGCGGAGATCCTGAACGCCGCAATGAAGAATCCGACCGCGCGCACCGTGCTGGAGAGCTTCGAGTACAGTATTCCGGCGACGAATAAGCACGCGGCGGGGATACGGCTCTCAAATCTTTTCCTGAAGAGGATCAAGGGGCAGGACACGGGCAGAGTATCCGTCACGGCGGCAAAGACCGGCTATGTGCGTCAGTCCATGTTCTGCGCGGTGAGCTCCGGGGTTTCCGAGAGCGGAAAGCACTATCTTGTCGTGAGCGGATTTGCTTCCAGCACCTGGCAGTGCATCGCGGATCAGGCGGCGCTCTATCGGAGCTATTGCCGCTGACAGGAATTCCATTTCGGCCTGCCGCCCTGCCGCTCTGCCAGTCCATAAGCAGGCCGTCTGCCACCCCGGCGCTTTGCCCGGGAGGCATCAGCCGATTTCCCTGTGGGAGACATTTCTTTCCTTTGAAGCTTCCGCTTCACCAACGGCTGTCCGCACTTTGCCGCCCTGACGCTTTGCCGGTCCATAAGCAGGCCGTCTGCCGCCCCGGCGCTTTGCGATTTGGTCTTTTAAATCGCTTACGCGCCGCTGGCTTCGCTGCATTCGCAGCTCAGAGACTCGGCTTCGCCCGGGAGGCATCAGCCGATCTCCCTTCGGGAGACACTTCTCT